>Ga0182739_1000668_pt1 | contig 41201 bp, 41 predicted proteins | sample eDN5th30CBELigBY_FD_128873 | JGI IMG/M metagenome (GOLD analysis project Ga0182739, IMG submission 128873) | Enriched backyard soil microbial communities from Emeryville, California, USA - eDNA 5th pass 30_C BE-Lig BY (version 2) (version 2) | ecosystem: Environmental > Terrestrial > Soil >... | reverse complement strand
TTTTGCCTCTAACTGCATTCCTTCTCCCTTCTGTATTCCTTGAATACAGGCGGTCGTCGGAATTTCGTTATAGGCTAAAAATAGGGGCTCCGAGGCCATTAAAATCATTTTTTCACAGCCTCTTGGAAATGGTTATGAAGCAGGTGGTAACATGAAGCGCTTTTTCATTCTGGCAGGTTTTCTGGCGGCGTTGCCGTTTTTTCTTTCGCGCCGTTTCCGCGTCGTCCGCTCGATCTGGATCGAAGCGCCGCGTTCGGCGATTTTTCCGAAGGTCAGCCGGCTCCACGGCTGGACGGAGTGGGCCCGGCTCGGCGGGGGGAGGATGGCGGTGGAACCCGCCCTGCCGCTGGCGCTGGCCGGAACGCTGCGCTCTGCGTTGGCGCGGCGGGCGGGGCTCGAACCGGTCCTCTGCTGGGGAGGGGAGGGGCGCGAAGGCCGCCTCTGCCTTTTGGGGCGGGTGGAAAACCGGCACGTCGGCTTCCGCCTCCGGATGTCGCCGGGCGCTCCGTTGATGGAGGGGGTGATCTCATTTTTCGAACTCGGCAGCGGCACGCGGATGCTCTGGTCGTGCTGGTGGACCGGCAGCCCCAACCCGCTCGCACGGTATGGCGACCTCTGGCTGCGCCGGCGGCTCCAGCGGCGTTTCCGGACCGGGATGGAACGGCTCAAAGAACATGTCGAGGCGGAAGTCCGTTCCGTCGTGCTCGCCGAGCAGGCGCAGGGGGAGGCGGCGGCGATGACCGGCTCTGACTCAAGGGTCTGAGTGACCAACCGGGTTATTTTTGTGCCTCTTCGGCACGATCATCAGACGGGGGCCTGCCTTTCGTTCCGGCGTTTTCATCGCACGGTCAGGCGATCACCGATCGTTTGAAGATCACGACGGCTCTGAGGCAAAGAAGCAGGCCGATCCAGAGAGTGATGTTGACCATCTCCGGAAGATTGAGCCAACGCAGCGCCCCCGGAATGCTGAAGACGCAAGCTGCGTAGAGCAACACAAACACCGCCGTCCAGACGCCGCTCCAGATCGGGCGTTGGCGGTTCCAGCCGAAAACCGGCCTTGCTTCGGGATGCTTCCAGACGGCCCACCAGAGGCCGCCCAAGGCAATGGGAGCCAGGATCACCCAACTGACGAATGCATAAAAGATCGGGATCGCAATGGAATCGGCATGAGCCGGATAAGCGCCCATCCTCAGGTTCCAGTAATAGTACAACACGCTGAAAATCGGCTGCACAAGGATGAGAAGCGTCCCGGCGATCCCAAGGAGCCACCATGGCGTCGGGGTTTGAAGTTGCCTCAACTTCCGGATCGTTGCCGCCGGAATCATCGTTCAACGCCCCCTTTCCACAAAGGCTTTGAGCGCATCCAGCAGGTGCGGCCATCCTCCGGAGATGTTGGCGTAGGTCTGGTTCTCTTCCGGAAAGCCGGAATGAACCAGAAGCAGACGGGTTTCGCCGTCGCCCGCTTCGAGATGATAGGAGACGGTGCTCTCCGGATCATCCCGTGTTCCCTCCAGTGTGGGCGCAAAACGGAAGGTATGGACCAGCTTTCTTTCGGGAACCACTTCCAGCACTTTTCCGGAGATCATCTCCTGTTCGTCCGTTCCATAGCGGACTTTTCCGCCCGGGTGAAGTTCCATGGTTCGCAAGGGAGCCAGATGGTACTGGGAAACCTGGGCAGGATCGGTAATCGCCTGCCAGACTTCTGCCGGGGTGGCGGCGATGGAGCGGATTGCGGTGAACTCAAGGGGTGCCCCGGTTTTCATGGCGTCGTGGATCGGAGAATCGGCAAGGCGCGACCGTAAGGAAACGCCGCCGCATAGAGAAATGAAAGAATGAGAGCGATGGAGATGGCCACCCCGGCCAGCATGGCAAATTTTTCTGAAAAGAGGCCCCGGTTTCTCCGGGCAAGCACGACTGCAAAGAAGGTCCACAACCCGGGAATCACCAGCAGCAGGGCTCCGTGGGTCCGTAGAAAAAGCGCCAGGGGCGACCATTGCGCCCCTGGGTAAGCATTGGGATAGCCGTGGAGCTTCAGGATCATGCCGAGTGCGAAATGGCCGATCACCAGACAGACCACCTGGAAAATGCCCAGAAATGTAATGGCCCGCGACATTTCGTTAACCAGCGCGCCTACTCCGCTTTGGCGCAATAGCGGGTCCAGACCGGATCGCCGGAATCGACCTTCAGGGCGGCAACGGTCTGCTTTGAAAGCAGGGGGGCGGCTCCAATATTGCCAAGCTCGATCGGATGGCCGAGGAGATCGACCGGAGTCTCCAGCAACCCGAGGCGGCTGGTCGGTTTGAGGTAGCGTTTGAGCCGGTCCCACGGGATGGCGGTGCCGGGGGCGGCCTTTTTGTCGAGGGCGAATTGATCCTTGGCGGCTTCGAGGATGCGGATTTCGTAAAGCACCTGTTCCCTGACGCTTTCAAGATCGGACAAAACGCCCTGGCTCGGGCCTGCTTTTCGCCCCGCCTCTTCGGCATGAGCGCCGACGGGCAAAAGCATCACGGCAAGGAAGAGGGCGACGACGAGACGGCGGGAGGTTTTCATAAAGGGGGGAGTCAGTTGACGATCAGGTCATTGGAACGGATGTCATACCCTTGCAGGACCGCCTTTCCCTCGTCCATGAGGTAGGTGAACGTCTCGGTCCCGATTCCTTTTTCAAAGGTGGTTTCCTGCACCATCACCACGAAGGTCCTGCCGTTCCAGTTGTTGATTTTCCAGTTCTGTTGCTTGGTGCTCCGTACCTTGCCGAGTTTCCGGTGGACCGCTCCCAGGAATTCAGCCAGCTTTTTCGGCGTTGTCGAGGCGGTGAAATCGCTGCTGGCGGTGGCGTGAATTTCCTCGTACTTCTCCTGGTCAAAAAGGGCGTGGAAGCCGGGAATGGCCTCCTCCGCCTTTTCCTTGCCTTTGATCATGTCGCCGCAACCGGTAAAGAGGAGGGCGGTCGTCAGCGTGAGTGCGATCCATAAAGATTTCATCATGATTCTCCGTCAGGGGGGGCGGGTTCCAGCGCTTTCACGGCGGATTGATACTTGGGCAGGGGAAAGATTTCCGCCGCCTTTCGGAAGCTCTTCAGCGCTTCGGGGCGTTCGTCGAGCATCAGGAGGATTTCTCCCCGCTGGTAATGGCCGTTGAAGTCGCGCGGATGGCGCGACAGCAGTTCGTCCGCCATGGAGAGCGCCTTGTGCAGGTCGCCTTTTCTTGAAGCATGGGAAACGTCGTACCAGTCATACTCCTTCGAGGCGGCTTCGGAGTGGCTTTTGAGCGTCTGGTTCAGGTAGCGGCTGGCCAGAAACGGGAAGGCGATCATGACCAGGACGAACGGAAGCGTGCTCCAAAGGCTCCACCGGATGATTTTCCTCTGAAGATCGGTCCACGCTTCAATCTTCTTGAGCGTGGCGAGGATTTCGTCGGAGCGATCAGGCATGGCCCATCAGGGAGGAGGGGGAGAAGGTTCGTTGGGAGGGAGACTTCCTCCATGGTCTGCAAATCGGCGGGAATGTCAATGATCAACGGCGCGATAAAGGTTTCCCGCAGCGTCGTTTTGCGATATGGAATGGCGGCAACTTTTTTTCCAATGGAGCCGATGTTTGAACGTTGCTGGGCTGAGATCGACCTCGACGCGTTGCGGCACAATGTCGCGGCGATTCGCGCGGCGCTGGCGCCGGGGACCGGGCTGACGGCGGTCCTCAAGGCAAACGCCTACGGGCATGGCCTCGCGCCGGTGGCGGAGGCGTTGCACGACCGCGTGGAAGCGTTTGCCGTGGCGAGCGTGGCCGAGGCATTGACCCTGCGCGGCGCGGTGCCGGAGGCTCCGGTGATGATTCTCGGGCCGGTCCTGCCGGAGGAGCGGGAATGGGTCGTCGCCCACGGTTTTTACCCGATGATCTCTTCTCAGGAGGAGGCGGCGGCGTTTGCGGCGCTTGTCCCGGAGGGGGAGGAACCGCTGGATGTCCACCTGGCGGTCGATACCGGCATGGGGCGGATCGGCGTCTGGAAAACGGGCGCGGTCGCCGTGGCGGAAGCGATCGCCGCAATGCCGCAACTCCGTCTCGCCGGGGTTTCGACCCACCTGCCGGTGGCCGACGACGACCCGGAGCGGACGCAGGAGCAACTCGCCCGCTGGCGTCACCTGATCGCCGAAATGGAAGCCGCCGGGGTGAAGCCGCCGATGGTTCACGCCCTCAACAGCGCCGGGGTGATACGCTACGGGCTGGGGGAGGGGGAGGAGTCGAACGGAAACCTCGTCCGCACCGGATTGATGCTTTACGGAATCGCGCCGGTGCCGGAGTTCCAGCCGCAACTCGAACCGGTCCTGACCTGGAAGACCCGGGTGAGCCTCGTGCGCAAGATCCCGCAAGGGCGCTCCATCAGCTACGGGCGGACGTTCATCGCCCCGAGCCCGATGAAGGTGGCGACCCTTGCCGCCGGGTATGGCGACGGCTATTTCCGGCACCTTTCCAACGTCGGGGCCGCTGTGTTGATCGGGGGGAAACGCTGCCCGGTGCTCGGGCGGGTGACGATGGACCAGACGGTTGTCGACGTGAGCCATTTGCCGGAGGTCGCGGTCGGCGACGAAGTGGTCCTCATCGGCCGCCAGGGGGAGGAGCGGCTGCTGGCGACGGAGGTCGCCGCCTGGGCGGGGACGATCGCGTGGGAACTGTTCACGGCGATCACCGGCCGGGTGCGCCGGGTCTATCTCAACGGCTGACGCAACCCGCTGGCATTTTGCGGCGGGATCGGCTATATCAGAAAAGACCATCCCTTCTCATGTTCCAGATCGTCTTCAACGAAATCAGCGCGGCGGAAATGGCGGCTTTGCCGATCGAACTGCAACTCGACCTTCTGGAGCAGTTCCAGATCCTCCCGGAGGAACTCGACGCGCTCGACCCCGAACGGTTCGGGAAGATCGTGCGCGACGGCTCGACCCTCTACCGTTACCGGGCGGGGGATCACCGCATCTATTTTGAAAAGGGTGAGGAAGGGGTGACGATCCACCGGGTGCTCCACAAGAACACGATCCGCGATTTCCTGTTTCGCACCAAGCTGCCGATGGTGGAGGAAGACCGCACGCTGGCCGGGCGGCCCGGGTTCTGGCAACTGATCGAGGAGGGCGAGCGCTCGCGCGCGGTGAAGTCGTCATGACGCGCAGGCAGTGGTTCTGGATCGTTCTGGGAGTGGTGGCGGCCCATGCCGGGTTGTTCTGGCTGGTCGCCGGGACCAACTCGCTGCCGAAGGTGACCCCCATTCCCCGGCCGACCTTCGTAGCGAAGGAGGCGAAATGGACTGACGAAGTGACCGGCGACCCGATGGTTTACCGGGAGTTTACCGTCAGCACCCGGCTGGCCTTGCCCGATGTCCTGATGGAACGAAAGGAAGAACGATGAACCTCCCCTCTCTCAACGACGAAGAAGCGCGGATGGCGGCCTTTCCGGTGGCGCGGAACAAGATTTTCCTGGCTCACGCGGCGGTGACGGCGTTGCCGCAGGTGGTCTCGCAGGCGGTCGCTGATTTTTCCCGGCGTGCGAGCGAGCGCGACCTCGACTTTGCGGAACTGACCCGCGACCTCCACCGGACCCGCTCGCTGGCTGCGCGGTGGATCGGGGCGCGTGCGGACGAAATCGCGCTGCTCGGGCCGACTTCGCTCGGATTGAGCCTTTTCGCGAACGGGCTGCCGTGGAAGGAGGGGGACGAGGTGGTCTGTTACCGCGACGACTACCCGGCCAACGTCTACCCGTGGCTCGACCTGCAACGCCTCGGCGTGGTGATCCGTTACCTGGAACCGAAGGAGCCGGGGGCGATCACGCCCGAACTGGTCGAGGCGGCGCTGACCCCGCGCACCCGGCTGGTGGCGCTCGCATCGGCCCATTTTTTGACCGGTTACCGGATTGATGTCGACGCGATCGGGCGGATGCTCGGGGAGCGGGGCGTCCTTTTTTCGCTCGATGCGATCCAGACGATCGGCGCGTTTTCGCTTTCGGTCGAGCATGTCGATTTCCTGAGCGCCGACGCGCACAAATGGATGCTCGGCCCGATGGCGATCGGGATCGTCTACGTAAAAAAGAAGCACTTCGGGCTGCTGCGGCCGACGCTCCTCGGCGCATGGAACGTCCTCTCGCCCGAGTTCATCACGCAGGAGGAGATCCGCTTCCCCGACAGCGCCATGCGGTACGAGCCGGGGGTGCTCAACGTCGCCGGGATCTACGGGATGCATGCCGGGCTCGAACTGCTCGAAACCTACGGCATCGGGAACGTCTCCGCACGGCTGCTCGCGCAGAAGGCGCACCTGGTCAACGCGCTCCGCCCGCTCGGGTTCGAAATTTACGGCCCGGTGGAGGGGCCCAACGCTTCCGGCGCGACCACCTTCGGCCATCCAAAGGCCGACATGAAGGCGCTCTTCGCCCATCTGGAGCAGCACGACGTGGTGGCTTCGTTGCGCGGCAACCGGCAAGGGCGGTTTTTCATCCGCCTGAGCCCGCATTTTTACAACACGACGGCGGAACTCGACCGGGTGGTCGAACTGCTTGAAGAGGGACTGGGAACGCTCTGATCGCGAGCCGGGGGCGGCCTCAGCCGAAGATCACGCCGTTTTCCTTTTGAGTGGTGGTCGCCCCGCCGAGCCAGCCCATCGGGATGATCTGACCGGGGAGATCGCGCTCCGGTTCGAGGATCCGCTCCTTGGCCATGGCAATCAGTTCGCGGCCGATCTGTTCGAACGGCTGCCGGGTCCGGGTAAGGTGCGGCAGCCCGCTCCTGTCGAGATTCAACCCGCTGCCGCCGACCACCGAGACCTCCTGCGGGCAGGCGATGCCGCGCCGCTCCAATTCCTCCAGGCAGCCGAGAGCCGTGAAATCGCCCCCGGTATAAATCGCGTCCGGGACGAATTTTTTCTCTTCGATGAAACGCCCCAGGGCGGCCATTCCCGTCGGCGCAAAGGCATCTTCGGCAAACTCCACATGGAAGGTGCGCGAGCGGTCTTCGCCATGATGGATACCCGCCATCAACCCGGCGATCCGAAGGTTTTCAGAGACCGTCTTGTGGGAGGGGCCGTTGGCGAGGAAAAGGATTCTCCTGCGCCCGTTTTCACGCAACGCCTTTCCGAGAAGCTTGCTTGTCGAGTGATAATCTGCGGAGACAAAATTCCTGGTGGCTCCGGGGTGGGGCGGGTTGAGAAACAGGGTTGAGAACGGGAGCTTTTCAGGTTGTTCGACCATCTCCGGCCAGTAGAAGCCGCCCGGGCAGACCAGCAGGATATCAAAATCGCACATTCTGCCCTCCAGCTCCGCCACGGGCGTTTCCCCGATCGGGTGGATGGTGATCGGCTCTCCGGTTTCGAGCCCCGCCATCATGATGCCTCCAAAGACACGGTAGTACCAGCTCTCTTCGGTTTTGGCCTTTGCCTGGGTGATGCTGCTCGACAGGTTGATGGCAATCCGCAAGTGACGCACCGCCTGCCTGCGGCCGGAGTGGGCGAGGAGGAACGAACCGTTGCCCACTTCGGTCCTGATCCGGCCTGCCGCCGTCAATTCCCGATAGACGGCGACCACGGTCGATACGCTGACCTGAAGATGCGCCGCCACCTCCCGCATGGAGGGAAGGCGGACTTCCTGACCGGAGCCCTCCTGGGGAAAGGCGCCTGATTCCAGAAAGCGCATCACCCGCTCGGAAGGGCGGAGGCTTCGTTTCATCGCACTGGAGGGCACTTTCATGGCGTCGATCATGGGCTTAACGGGATTTCAAAGGCGAGGGGAAACGGTAAGGATTCGAAAGTTATGTTAAAAAGTACGATAAAGTATTGACAGTAGACTGATTGAAAAATAATAATTCCGCAACATCAACGTTCGGAAAGTGTTTTGATATGAGCTTTTTTCCTTCCCCCCGCCGAAATCGGAGCCGCTGCCGGAAGAGCCGTCGCGGGACCGGGATGACCATGCTGGAGATGCTGATCTCCCTGGCGGTCATTGCCGCCCTGGCGATTCTGGCCTTCCCGGCGATTCAAAAGGCGAGGGCGGGGGCGCTGCGCACGGGATGCATGCAGAACCTGCGGACGATCGGCCTGGGGATCACCGGCTACGCGCAGGACCACCGGGGAAAGCTGCCCGGCCCGCAGTTTGAGATCATCGACATGAACCAGAAAGGGCACATGGTCTTTCGGCTGGCGCCCTATATGGAAGGGAGCGACCGCACCAGGACCTGGACCTGCCCTGCCAACCGGTGGATGGCGGACCGGAACCGGAGCATGGCGCAGCACAATGCCAGCTACCTTTCCCACTACCCCTGGTTCGGATACAAGCCGGCCGCCAAACCGGAGGATGAGGTTTTCGCCAAGACGCTTCAGGAGATCCGGCAGAACTATTCGCTGGAGCAGCAATGGCTCTTGAACGATGCCGATTTCTGGAACTACCCCAACGCTGCTGCCATTGGCGGCAGCTACGACCCGGTGCACGACGGAGGCAGGAATGTGCTCTTTCTCGACAGCCGGGTGGTCTGGGTGAAATCGAAGCGGGGAGTCCGCCCCTGAAAACAGAGAGATGGGAGATTGAGTTTATGACATGCAGATTAAAACCGGTTTTATTCAGCCTCGCCGCAGCGGCGTTCCTCTCCGGATCGACGGCCCCGGCCTCGCCGACGGCCCAGGTGACGATTGAGGATTTTGAGCAGGGCATCTCACCATGGAAACATTCAGAGAACGGTCTGTTTGCGGAGAGCGACAAGGTGCACGAAGGGATGCAGGCCGCCCGCTTTGCGCTGGATGAGGGTAGCTATGCCGAACGCGTGATCGACTTTACCGACTGGTCGGCGCAGGGAGGGCTCTCCTTCTGGATGTATTCCCCCGCTCCGACCGATGCCGTCATCGGTCTGGTGCTTACCTCCCACAACCCGGACTCGGAAGGCTGGGTCTATTTCTACCGCGAGATTTCGATCGACTGGAGCGGCTGGAAGAACTTTTTTCTCCGCAAGGACGATTTTCGCGGCGCCCGCTCCCCTTCCTGGAGCGACATTCGCCGGGTCCGCTTTTCGGTGACCGACTGGAAATGGGTCGTCCCTTCACCGGGCGACGCCGTGGTCATTGACGATCTGCGCCTTCTTCCGAAAGAGACTGCGGCAAAGGAGGAAACGAAGTGAAACGCACTTCCATTTTTCTGTTTCTGTTGGTCCTGTTTTCAGGGCAGTCGGGTTTTTCAAGCCTGTTGGAGAATGGCGACTTTGAACAGCCGGGCGTGACGCCGTGGCAGTCGCAGGGAACGCTTGAAACCGTGCGTGACGCCGATGTCGTCAAGGAGGGAAAGGCGAGCCTTCGTCTTGTCTCTGATGCGCAGACCCCGCGTGCATCCGCCTTGCAGAAGAGCGCGGCGTTAAAGCCCGGCGAGCGTTTCGAGCTGAAAGGGGAGGTCAGGACCCGCGATGCGGGACGTGCCTTGATTGAAATCACCTTTCTGGATCGTGAAGGGCGACCGCTGGAGGCGATCCAAAGCGGCGAAGCGGTCAGCGGGACGACCTTTGAGGAGACGTGGGTTGCGCTGATGCTGGAAGGGAGGGTGCCCGCCGGGGCGGCTGACGCGGCAGTGCGGCTCGTGGTGGAAAAAGGGGGCACAGCCTGGTTTGATGGCATCGAACTGCTTGGGAAGGACGAGAAGACAGCGCAGGAGCGCGTGGTGCGGCCGCCCTCGCTGAGAGAGGCCGACTTTACGGCGCTTGTCGGAACGACGGGTAGGGAAAAAGCCCCCGACCCCGCTCTCTGGACCTACCGGCAGAAGGAAGCTTACGGTGATGGCGGCGCTCTTCTGACGCTCGGGGGGAAGGGATTGCTCCGTTTGCGCCAGCATCTGCCGGAGGCGATGGCAGAGTTTCGCCTGGCCTTCAAGGGGAATCCCGATGGCGGCATCGGCTTTGGCTTTCGCTCCGGGTATGCGCGGCGGCCCCGTATTTCGCTATCGTTTGAAGGCAGGGCGGGGATGTTGTACCCGATCGTGGAGGATGAGGTCGGGCGGCGTTTGAGCTTTGATCCTGTCCCGGTCGATGATCAGGAGCATCACTATACATTTGTGCGGGAGAAGGGCGCTGCGATCATCCGCATGGACGGGAAGGAGATCGCCAGGGCGTCGCTGGAGGGGATGACCTTCGGCCCCGTCCCGGTCTCCGTCTATAACGAATCGCCCCGGGCCGGCGTGGTGATCGGGGCGGTGGCGGTTTCAATGACGCCGGAGGATCTTGGCAACCTCGCCGCGTTTCAACCGCCCATGCCGCAATTTCGCAAGGTGGCCTATCGGGAGACCAACCAGCTTCCGGCTGAGGCGGTGGCGGCGGCGCAAAACGGGCTGATCATCTATCAACGGCCGTTCATGGAGCATCTCTTTTCGAATTCGGTACCGCGAAAAGAAGAGCTGGCAGCGGTGTTGAGGGCGCGCGCCACTCCCGGCGAGCGCGAGCCGATCCTCGCGGGGGTTTATGCGACCGGGGCGGTTCCCGAGGTTTCGGTGCAGGTTGGCGAACTGACCGGGCCGGGCGGTGCGGTGATTCCGGCTTCGGCGGTCTCCGTGCAGGTGGTGCGCGAAATCCTGAAGCGGCACCTCTATAATGCAAGGTGGAGCCTTGATTATTCATCGTTGCCGATGGTTCTTGAGCCGTTTCGCCCCTTTGCGCTGGAGGCAAACCGTTCCAAGGGGGTGTTTCTCGACATTCATGTGCCGGAATCGGCCGCGCCGGGGATCTATAAGGGGACGGTCAGCTTCACGACACAGGAGGGAACGGTTTCCCGGCCGATGGAGGTCGAAGTCTATCCCTTCCGGCTGGTCAGGCCCTCGGAGATGTTCTTTGGAGCGTATGCGGGGATGTTGACCGAAACGCCCGAGGCTCCGGTGGAGTCTTACCTCAGGGAGATGGCTGAAAACGGATTTACGACCATTGGCTATGCAAGCCCGTGGGGACGAATCCGGCGGGAGGCCGGAGGTGGCGAAATCAAGGCCACCTTCATCCCGACCTATGAAAAGGTGATGAGCCATTACGAGGCTTACGGCTTTACGCGGCCGGTGATTCATTTGCAGGACCTTCCCCAATCCTTTGCCAATCGCGAGGCGGGGTGGGGTAAACCGGGTTACGACGAAGCGTATCTCGCCGGCGCGAAGGCGCTTCACGAAGAGCTTCTTTCGCGCAAGGGATGGCCGGAGGTTTATCTCCAGCCGGTGGATGAACCGGCATGGAGGAGCAAGGATGAAGAGAAGAAAAATGTTCATCTGCTCCGGCTTCTGAAGGAACAGGGGTTGTTCAAGACCGAGCAGGACGGCCCGCCGAACCATTACTTTATCCACGAAGCGGGACCGTATGCCGACATGTGGGTGGTCAACGGAGAGATACCTCCTCCTGAGGTGATCCGCAATGCCAGGGCGGAAGGCAAAAAGGTGTTGATCTATAACACCGATGTCGAGACATGGAGACCGGTGATCACACGGTACAGCGCCGGGTTTTTTCAGTGGAAATTCGATCTGGACGGCTGTTTGCAGTGGGAGTTTCAGAACCAGCGCGGAGCCGACTTTGCGCAAAGGGCTTACGACGAGATCAGCGAAGGCGGTATTGGCTATATGGCCCTGGTTTATCCGGCCTACGGAGACTCTCCCGGAGGTCCGACGCTTTCCCTCCGTGGGTTCAGAGAGGGAATTGATGATTACGCCTATCTTTTGACGTTGCGACACGCTCTTGATGCGGCCCGCGAAAAGAAGCCGCAAAAAGTGGCGGAGATCGAGGCAAAGCTGCAAGGGCTGATGGAGTCGCTCAAGCCTCTGCTGCGCCTGCGCAACCAGGGAGCCTGGAGCGCAAAGGGCGAGGACGGAGAGGGGGCCTATCTATCAGGTTCCTTTAATCTGGATAACGGCTGGTCGCTTGGTGATTACGACCGTTACCGGCACGAGGTCGCCCAATGGATCATCCAACTGGGAGATGACGAGTGATCTTTTCTTAAACCCCTGAAAACCATGAATAAAAAATCAGCCATTCCACCCTTCCTCGTGCAAAACAGATGCCCCGCCCGTTCCCTGGTGCTCACCGCCGGTATTCTCCTGACGGCATGCTGCCAGATGGCGACGGGCGCGGTCATTGATCTTTCAAAGCCTGTTTCTGAAAGCCTGACTCCCGATGGGATCTACTGGAACTTCGACGGCGGAACCCTTGGAGGATCGACGCCCGACCCGGTGAAGGACGAGAGCGGCAACGGGTATGATGGAATATTGGGAAAGGGGAGGGACGACCGGCCGATGCCGACTTATGGAAGCGGTAAATATGGAACAGCGATCTATCTCAACGGGAACTCCGGAACGCTGGCGGACCCCAGTATTCGCTGGAACGGGACAGGCACCGATGACAATACCAAACTTGTCTATACCGGGGCGGGCTTTACCGGAGGAGCCTGGATTAATTTCAGTTCCGTTTCCACAGGAACCCAGGATGTGATTATCTTTGAGCGCGGGATGTCGGTATTTGATCCGACGGTCGGAAATTTTTACTCTTTACAACTTTTCCGGGGCAGCGTCGGTACGTGGAGGCTTCGGCTTCGGGTTGGAAATAACACTTCAGTGCCGGTTTCCTTCTTGTCGGCCGAAACGACCAATGTTTTTGAATCCCTCGGGGCGTGGAATCACGTCGGGTTTACCTTTGATATCGGTTCAACGGAAAGTGTGCTTCAGTTCTGGCTGAACGGAGAGAAATTCGGCGACCCAATTTCGACGACCTTCAAGTTTGAAACGACCACAACGGGCCTTCAGCGGTCGTTCAGCGTGGGTGAGAGGACCTTGGCCGGCAACAGCAACTTCAACGGGTTCATTGATGACGTTTTTGTCACGGGCGGCGTTCATGCCTTTGCCATACCGGAGCCCGGGGTGGCGGCGCTCCTTCTTCCGCTGCTCGGGTGGATGGGGGTAAGGATGCGGCGGCGCGGTTTGAAGCACCCTTGATGGTTTCGCAGAAAGGACGGCTTCCGCATACCCTCCGGTTTTTCCCGGGGGGTATGTTTTTTTCATTAAGGAGGATCGACCCGGATCACCAGCCGACTTTTATTTCTTCGTCAGCCGGTAGAAGAGCCAGCTCCCCAGCGCGATGAAGATGACGTTGGGCGACCAGATCAGGTACTCCGGATAAAACGCAGGGTTGTTGCGGACGGTGTTGGCGAGGATGATGAAGAAGAAATAGACGAAGGCGACGATCAGCGAAAAGATGAACCCGATCGAGGTCTCCTTGCGGTGCGCGGTAATGGCGAGCGGCACGCCGACCAGCGCGAAGGCGATCGACGCGAGCGAAAACGAGAACCGCTTGCTCGCCTCGGTGCGGGCGGCGGAGATCTCCTTCTGGTCGTCGATGGCGAGGAGTTCCTCCAGGGTCTGCTGGCCTAGGCTGCGGCGGCGCTGGTTTTTTTCGTAAAGTTCCTGGAGCGAGATGGGGATGGTCCCCTCCTTCATGGTGATCCCCTGCCGGATGCGCCCGAGATCGCGCAGGGCGTCTTCATCGCGCTGTTCGTAGCGGGCGTCGATCAGGCGCATGAGCACCTGCTTGTTTTCCAGGTCGGTCGTCAACTGGCCCCGCTTGGCGTGGATGACGCTGACCGGGATGTTCTTGGAGCCGAGATCGTAGACGAGGATGTTGAAAAGCTCGGTCCCCTCCTTGCGTTCGACGTAGATCTTCTTGTCGGGAAATTCTTCGATGATCTGGTCGCTCCCGAACATGGCGATCGGGTTGCTGGTGGCGATCTCAAAGAGCGTCGCCTTCATCTTTTCCTGCGCGCGCGGGGCGACCTGGACGTTGATCCAGAGGCAGAGTCCCGTAAAGATGATCGCCAGCATGGCGACCGGCACGCAGAGCCGCGTGATGCTGACGCCGTTGGAACGGAGCGCGATCAACTCGTTTTCCGCCGACATTTTTCCGAAGATCAGCAGTACGGCGGTGAGAAACCCCCATGGAATGGTGAAGGTGAGCGAAAACGGCAGGATGTAGCCGATGAAGCTCAGGATGTACTCCGCCGGAACGTCGTGGTTGACCAGCAGGTCGAGCAGGCGCTGAAAGACGTTGCCCAGCACGAGGACAAGGCTCAGGACCGCGACCGCGAAGAACGAGGTAACCAAAAGCTCCTTGCCCAGGTAGCGGTCGATGATTTTCATGAAGCGAAATAAACGGAGGGCCAAACAAACGGGAAGCAGGGCCGGACGTCAAGGGAGGAGTTGCATCCGCCCGCCGTCCGGGTCCAATCGGAAGCCTTGAATTCACCCCGGCGCGGTCGACGCGGAGGCAAGGTGTGAATCCTAACGCATCCCGCTCTTGCTGCGGGCTTCGGCGATGGAGGAGCGGGTTTTCAGCAGCGAGGCGAGGTACGGGTCGGTGCGCGGCAGCGTCGGGGCGTTGAGGATGGCGGCGGGCGATTCCAGCCGGGAGAAAATGGCGTAGGCAATTTTACTGCGCGGGACGCTTTTTTCCCCGTAACCGTCGGGCTGGTTGCTCGACCAGAACCGGACCTGCTCGACCCCGCCCCGGGTTTCGCTCCCGAGATAGATGACCGAGTGCCCCCGTTCGCGCTGGCCGACTTCGCGCGTCCAGAAGATCTTCATGAAATCGCCGGGGCGGGCGAGTTCGAACCGGTCGAAGTTGCGCCCCAGTTTCAGTTCGTGGAAGAGCCGGGCGGTACCGGGGCCGTTGGCATTCCAGCGCCCCCAGACGCCGGTGCCGTCGGGTTGCCCCCGGACGAGCAGGGCGGAGAGGAGCGGCTCGGAAAGGGGAAGCCCCCCGGTCTCTTTCAGCCGCTGAAGGGTTTTGAGAAAAACAAGGTAGGTCGCCCCGGAGCAGTAGCTCGGCATGGCCGTTTGCGGCAGAACCCGCAGATGCCCCGCCTCCTCTTCGTGCCGGATGGCGGCGCGCAGGTTGCGCGAGGCTTCACTGGTGACGGCATACCCGCCGCCCCGGGGCATGTTGGCGATTTCGGAGAGGATGAGCGGGTTGAGGTCGTGGGCGTGCATCGTCGCAGGCAGGAGGGTGCAAAGCAGCATCAGCGTCGAAAGGAGAAGGCGTGGCATGAGGAGAAAAAAAAGTAAAATCGACACGCGATGGTGGCGCGCGGTAGTTTAGGCGCTCTTGAAAGAGGTGACAATCTATTCGGATGGCGCGTGCGAGGGGAATCCCGGCCCGGGAGGCTGGGCCGCCGTGTTGTTGTGGTGCGGGTTGAAAAAGGAACTCAGCGGCGCGGAACCGGCCACGACCAACAACCGGATGGAGTTGCTCGCGGCGGTGCGGAGTCTCGAAGCGTTAAAGGAACCGTGCAAGGTGGAGTTCTGGACCGACTCACAATACCTCCGGAACGGGATGACGCAATGGCTTCGCGGGTGGAAAGCCAACGGCTGGAAGACGCGCACCCGGCAGCCGGTCAAAAACGGCGATCTCTGGCGCGCGCTCGACGCGGCGCAAAGGGGGCACCAGCTCCAATGGCGCTGGGTAAAGGGGCACGCAGGCAACGCAGGCAACGAACGGTGCGACACCCTGGCGCGCGAGGCGATCGTGGAACTGCGCCGCCGCTACCGGCCCGACCAGTTGAAGGAGGCGCTGCACCGGTTCAAAAAGGCGGAGGAGCCCGAGCCGGCAGGATCTTTATTCTGACTTTTTATCCAAACCGCTCCACCCTCCAGAAACGTATCCCCGCTCGCACCGAACATCTTTCGCCATGAAACCACACCCGATGCTTTCCCACCGGTACACCTCCGTTGAAGAGAGGCCGGTTTACGTCAAGGAGCTTTTCGACCAGGGGGCGGAGCATTACGATCCGGTGGTCGGCTGGGGTTTTTTCGGTACGGGAAAGTTTTACCGTCGCGAAGCGTTGCGTCGCCACGGGCTCGAACCGGGGATGGCGTTGCTCGACGTTGCTTCGGGGACCGGCCTGGTCGCCGTCGCGGCAAAGGAGGTGCTCGGGTCCGACGAGGCAATCACCTGCGTCGAGCCGAGCGATGGGATGATCGCTGTCGCACGCCGCAAGCTCAACGCCCGTTTCGTCAAGAGCCGCGCGGAGACGATGCCGCTCGATGACGGGGCTTACGACTTTCTGACCGTCGGGTACGCCGTCCGCCATTTTGAAGATCTCGAGACCACCTTCCGGGAGTTTAACCGCGTCTTGAGATCGGGCGGCAAGGTGCTGATTCTGGAAGCGACGCGACCCGAAAGCCGGTGGGGTTCCTTCCTGTTCCGGCTCTATTTTGGCCGGATTTACCCTTTTTTTACCCGGTTTTTGACGCGGAGTGAAAAAGCCGAGGAGATGATGGTCTATTTCTGGGAAACGATGGACGGCTGCGTCCGCCCGACGGAGCTGATGGGGGCTTTGCGCGAGGCGGGGTTTGTTTCGGTCGGGCGTCGGCCCGTGGCCGGGTTTTTCAGTGAGTACACGGCGGTGAAACCGTAGCCGGTCCCGGGAAAGCGAGGATTGACGAAGGCGGTTTTCAAATGGCACGGTGGGGGCTTCCTCCTGCCAGGCTATGAAAAAACCTCCTTCTTTCCTGAGTACCCTCTTATTGGCGGCAACGGTGTTGATGATGAACGGGTGTGCCCACCCGCGGGGAAAGACCGTGGCGGGCCCGGCGGCTTCAGCCGGCGGCGTTGCGTCCAAGGCGAAAACCGCCAAAGTTGAAAAAGAACCTGCCGCCAGGCCGGAGCAGGGGAAGGTCATGGTGGGAAAAAGCTTCCGCGTCCGGACGACCGCCTACACCGGCACGAAAAACGCGATCGGCGGGCGTCTTTCGCACGGTTCGGTCACCAGCGCCGCTTCCGACTGGTCGCGTTTCCCCTTGGGAACCCGTTTCAGGATTCGCGAAACGGGCCGCATTTACGAGATTGATGACTACGGCTCCGCCCTGGTCGGGACGCACACGATCGACCTCGCCAAAACCGGAAAAAGCGGCGTCAACGCGTGGGGGGTGCGTTGGGTGAACATCGACATCATCAAGTGGGGCTCCCCCCGGCGCAGCCTCGAAGTCCTCACCCCCCGGGTCAAGTACCGCCACATCCGCCCGATGGTGACCGACCTCCGCGCGCAGACCGAAGGGGTTCCCAGCCAGTTCCACCGGATCGGGTTGTAGAGCATTTTCAATAAATCGCCCGGTAGTGAAGACTCACCGTCCGGTAAACATCGGGTGACTTCACCGCGCTGAAGTAGATCAGCTCGATGGCGCTCTGCCCCTTGGCCCATTGGTAGCTCACCAGCGTCTGGGTGACGTCGCCATCGACCGGCTCCTTGCTGCGGGCGATCAGTTTGCCGGGGCCGAACCGTTTTTCAATGCGGCCGCGGAGTTGCGCCAGAAAGGTGTTGTACTCCGTATCGCTCCACTGGTCGTTCTGGTACTGGAGTTCGACCTCTTCGAGCCCGCCGTTGCGGAAGTGGAAAAGGGTCCGTTTGAGATGGGTCTGGACCAGCCCTTCCACCGTCCAGACGACGCGGGAATTGACCTCGCGCCGTTCGACGATCTTCCCCTTGGCGTTGGTGATGAGGTGTTCCATCCGCTCCCGGGTCTCTCCCCAGTCGAGACCGAAGGGCGGGTCGATATCGACCGCCCGCACGGGGAGGGAGGTGATCAGGAGCGCCAGCCAGAAGAGGAGTTGCCAGACCCTCCGCCCGGGCGGCAACTTTTGAAACGTGACGCGCGGGCCGCCATGTTTCAAGAGTTGACCTCCTTTTCTGTGGGCAGGCGGGGCGGGCGCATCGCCTACGGCTGGGCCTTTCCTTTGGATGAGGAGACGGCCTTGAGATCGGCGTCGTAGACGGTGACCGGTCCCAGCGCCTGGAGCTGCGGGAGGACTTCCTCGGCCTTGCCGACGACCACGACGACGAGGTCCTTCGGGTCGATATACTTTTTGGCGAGGCGGGAGGCGACTTCCGGGGTGACGGTGGTGAGCCGGTTGGCGTATTCCTGCCAGTAATCCTCCGGGAGTCCGTAGAGGTCGATCTCCTGAACCCGTTCCGCGATGCGCCGGTCGCTTTCGAGGCTCATCAGGTAATTGCCCGCCAGGTAGGTGCGCTGGAGCTTGAGTTCCTCTTCGGGGATCGGTTCGTCGCGGAGGCGTTCGAGTTCATGGAAGATCTCCCTGGTGGCCGCAGCGGTGACTTCGTTGCGGACCTGCGCCATTGCCGAAAACGCGCCGCCGAGCTTGCGGGAGCCGAAGCCGGAGTACGAGCCATAGGTGTAGCCATGTTTCTCCCGGAGATTGGAAAAGAGGCGGCCCGAAAAACCGCCTCCCAGAACGGAGTTGACCACCTGCAGTTCCGGCAGGTCGGGGTTGTTGCGGGCGACGCCGACCCCGGCCACCATCAGTTCGCTCTGAACGGAAGCGGGGCGCTCAACCAGATGGAAGGAGATCCCCTTGATTTCCGGAAATTCGGGAAGCTGCGGCGGCTTGACCTCTCCCTTTTTCCACGATTGGAAGGCATCCGCCATCTCGCGGCCGATGGTGTCGGGATCGATATCGCCGACGATGACGAGGGTCGCATTGTTGGGGATGAAAATCTTCCGGTGAAAGGCGACGATCTGTTCCCGGGTCAGCGCGGAGACCGTTTCCGGCGTGGCATGTGCTCCGTACGGGTGGCCGCTGCCATAGAGGAGCTGGTTGCGCAGCAGCGCGGCCTGCGCGCCGGGGTTGGCCTTCTCGGCGATCAGATCGGAGATGGTGGTCCGCCGTTCCTTTTCAAGTTCCTCGGGAGAGAAGGCCGGGTCGAGGATCGCGCCGCTGAAGTAGCCGATCAACTCGTGCGCATCCCGGGAAAGGCCCGAGGCGACGACGGAGATCGAGTCGTCGCCGGCGGAAGCCTCGACCTGGGCTCCGAGGAAATCGGTCTTCTGCGCGAACGCTTCGGCGTTCAAGGCGGAGGTCCCCTTGTTGAGCAGGCTGGCGGTCATGGAGGCGAGCCCGGGCGAGTCGCCGTCGTAGAGCGCCCCGGCCTTGATCAGCATCCGGAAGGTGACGGTCGGCTGGCGCTGGTCGCGCAGGATGAAAAGGCGCAACCCGTTGTCGAGGTTTTTGGTGATCACCTCGGGCAGCACCACGGGCGGAAGCGGCCCGGCCTTGGGCGGCTGGGTCCGGTCGATCCCGTCGGTCGGTGAAGGTTGGGGTGCGGTCGGCTGGTCGCCGGGGGTGTCGGCAAAAGAGGTCGAGACGGTGGTCATACCAAGGGCAAGCAGGAGTAGAAGCGGTTTCATTTACTTGGCGGCGTTTTCCGAAGGCGCGGCAGGTTGCGCCACCGGGTAGTGAAGGAGGTTGACTTTCTGCGGGTCGAGGTACTTGCGGGCGACCTCCTGAACGGCTTCCCGGGTGACCCCTTCGATCCGCTCCAACTGGCGGTTGACCTTGCCGGTGTCGCCGAACATGACGTGAAAGTCCGCCAGCACCGATGCCCGGCGGGCCATCGTGCCGTAGGCGGAGGCAAGCTGGCTGATCTTCTGGTTTTTCGCCTTCTGCAACTCTTCGGCGGTGACCCCTTCGTCGCGGACCTTGGCGATCTCGGCCTCCACCAGCTTGTCGAGTTCCTCCAGCGACGAGTCAGGGTTGCCGACGACGAAAAGGCCGATCACCCCGCCGTTCTCGAGAAGGTACGGGAAGACGCTGACATCGTTCGCGGCTTCGGCCTTGCGGACGATTTCGTCGTACAGGCGTGAACTGCGGCCCGTGGCGAGGATGCCGGCGAGCATCTCCAGTGCCGGGGCGTCGTCGGAGGTTTCCTGCGGCCCGCGCCAGGCGTGGATGGTGGCCGGGAGCGGCGTGGTCGGCAGGGAGACGACCTTTTTCTCCGGCTGCTCCTGCGGCTGGAGGACGAAGTCAGGCCGTTCGATTTCCTTGCCGCGCGGGATCGGGCCGAAATACTCCTCGATCATCTTTTTGGTCGGCTCGATCTCGAAATCGCCCGCGATCACCAGCGTGGCATTGTTCGGGACGTAGTAGCGGCGGTAAAAATCGCGGAATTCGTCGATGGTCGCCTGGTCGATGTATTGCACGGAGCCGATCGGCGTCCAGGCATACGGGGTGCCCTTGAAAACGAGGGCGGCGAGGTTTTCGAAGACGGTGCCGTACGGGGCATTGTCAACGGAGCGGCGGCGCTCCTCCTTCACCACGCTGCGCTGGGTTTCGACGCCGGTCTCGTTGATCTGCGCGTGGAGCATCCGCTCGCTTTCGACCCAGAGGCCGAGGCCGAGCTGGTTGCTCGGGAGGTTGAAGTAGTAGTCGGTCCGGTCAAACGAAGTGGAGGCGTTGAGGTTCCCCCCGGCGGCGGAGATGAGCTTGTCGATCTGCCCGCGCGGGATGTTCTTGGACCCCTCGAACATCAGGTGTTCAAAGAAGTGGGCGAAACCGGTGCGGTCAGGGCGTTCGTTCTTGCTCCCGACGTGGTAGAGAACATAGGTCGCCACGACCGGCGTCGCCTTGTTCTGGTGAAGGATGACATGGAGCCCGTTGGGGAGATCGTATTCGACGAAGTGGATGACCGGCATGGCGATGCTGCTTTCTGCAACAGGGGTTGTGGTGGGTTGGGGCGACGGGGTCGGTTCCGCCGCGGAGAGGCTGGCCGTCGCCGCAACGGTGGCGGCCAGGTAAAGAAGACGGTGTTTCATAGGATCAGACGGGAAAAAAGAATCGCGCGTCGTGGGTGTTTTACGGTGGGAAGAGAAGTTTTTTCCGGACGTTATGTCAACGGCGGTTCGGAAGAGGAGGTGTCGGGAAGCGCTTCAGCCGGTGGTTCGGGAGGAGCATCCGCCAGTTCCTTCGCTTTTCTGGAGCGGTAGAGCTTCAGGCGGCGGCGCGCCTCCTCCAGCGGCAGCCCTTCGATGAAGTAGGCGGCGGACGCACGGCCCAGGGCGTAGGTCCCCGCTCCGGCGATGGTGCCCGAAATGGCGTTGCCCCAGCCGGGGAGGAGCTTGATGGCGGCCCGGGTCCCCTCCCGCAGGGCGAGCCCCGCGCCGATGTTGACCCCGAGGGCGGCGACAAAATCGCGCGCGGTCGCGAGGCTCCACGGGCGGCCGGAAACCTGGATGATCCCCGCCACCATGGCGACCTGGAGCGCGGTCAGGACCGGGAGGTCGGCAAACGGGATCGGCTGCGCCCCGATGGCGGCACAGACGGCGGTGGTCGAGCGGGTCAGGGCGGAGGCGATCTCGCGCTGGATCGCCTTTTCTCCCGTGACGCGGGCAAACTCCATCCGCGCTTCGTCGGGCAGGGCGCGGGCGATCGCCGTCAGGATCGCTTCCCGCTGGGTGATCGGGAGGATCGTGACGAGGCTCGCACTCAGGGCCGGGTCGGCATGGAGCGCGTCGGAGAGCGGGGCCGCCCGGTCTTCCTCGCAGACGGCGACCAGCGGCGCTGAGGAAGCATGGCGATCGCGGTCAAAACGGTGGAGTTTTTCCAGAAGCGCCTCTTCTTCCGGTGACGGTTCGGGGCCTTCGGCGAGGAAAACAAACAGGTCGGGAGCGGCGGTGGCGATCGCGTTGCGCGCGGTCTCCGCCTCCCCTCCGGTGGCGAAAACGAGCTGGAGCTTTCCCTGGTGGTCAAAGGTGGTCCACGGCGTGCCGTGGGAGGGCGGGAAGGGAGGAGCCGATTCGCCTTCCGGGGCGGGACCGAAGAAATGCTCGCGGGCAAACCGCTCGGCAGATCGCCCGACGACGACCAGCCGCGCCGCGCGCCGCTTCAGGAAGAGATCGCGCAGGGGTCGCCACTCTTTTTCGAGCGGCTTGCGGATCGGCGACGGAATGCGGTCGGCGAACTTGTCGAAATGGTCGAAGACGGAGGAGGTTTTGTTCATCGGTCCGGGTGGTGTCCTTTCCACCATACGTCGAAAACCTGACTTTGCTTCCTCTAAATGACCGTCAGCAGTTTTTCGACGTGTTCGGACGGTTTGACCTTGCGGAAGATCGCCTTGAGCTTGCCGTCGGCCCCGATGACGAAGGTGGAACGTTCCACGCCCATGTACTTTTTGCCGTACATGCTCTTTTCGACCCAGACGCCGTAGGCATGGGCGAGCGCCTTCTCCTCGTCGCTGATGAGCGGGAAGGGGAGGCCGTGTTTTTCGATGAATTTCCGGTGCGCCTCGGCCGGGTCGGGGCTGACGCCAAGAATGATCGCCATCTGCGAGAGGGCGTTCCACGCGTCGCGCACCGCGCATGCCTGCGTGGTGCAGCCGGGGGTGTCATCCTTCGGGTAAAAATAGAGGACGACGGTCTCGCCGCCGAATTCCTCCAGGGAAATCGGCGCGCCAACGCCATATTTTCCGCCCACGGCGGTCGAGGTAAACGGGGGAGCCGGGTCGCCAACTTTCAATTCACGTTCCATAAGCGAAGCGTTTTAGCAGGATCATCCGCCTTTTGCACCCTTTGAAAACGGTTTGATTTTTATAGGGGGGTCAGTCAACAAATCTTGACAAGCTTGTCAAGATTTGTTGACTGACCCCCGCCTGGCTATTTTTTGATTGGCAAAAAGCCGGGCGATCGTCTTGATTGGCGCGTTGGTTCGCAGTGAATCCAACGGAAGTGGGGACGACCCCACCGCTCCAACCCATTATTGCGGGGACGACCCCGGTTTTGCTCTGAAAAACCAACTCTGCCATGGCTTGGACTCTTCTTCTTCTGGCGGCCCTGTTCGAAATCGGCTGGGCCATTGGGCTTAAATATACGGACGGTTTCTCGAAACTCTGGCCGACGGTCGGCACGATCACGGCGATGGTCGTGAGCATGGGGCTGCTCGGGCTCTCGGTCCGCACCCTTCCCGTCGGGACGGCGTACGCGGTCTGGACCGGCATCGGCGCGGTCGGGACGGTGTTGATCGGCATCATGCTGCTGGGCGAATCGGCCTCGGCGGCGCGTCTGGTCTGCGTCTCGCTGATCCTTTGCGGCGTGATCGGGTTGAAAATCTTCAGCCCGGCGTGAGGCCCCTTTTTGTTAAAACAACGTGATGACAGGTTCCCTTAAAGTTCTGGTCGTGGATGACGAGCGGCTGGCGCGCGAGGAACTCAAAAGGCTCCTGCGGGCATTTCCGGAAATCGAGATCGTCGCCGAAGCGACCCACGGCGAGGAGGCGATCGCGACGATCCGCACCGCACGGCCCGATGCCGTTTTCCTCGACATCGCCATGCCGGGGGCGAACGGGCTCGACGTGGTGGCCGCGCTGGAGCCGCCGGTCCCCTCGGTGGTCTTCGTGACGGCGTACGACGAACACGCGATCCACGCCTTCGAGATCAACGCGATCGACTTTCTGGTCAAACCGGTCGATCCGGTCCGCCTTTCGGCTTCGGTCGGGCGGCTGCTGGAGCGGCACGGTGCAGCCCACGGAGAGGAGGGGGCGGGCCGGGAACGGCTCGGCGAGCACGACCGCGTCTTCCTGCGCGAGCGTGATCAATGCTGGTTCGTCCCGGTGAGCGATCTTTTCCTGCTGGAATCGGAAGGGAGCTACACCAAGGTCCATTTTCCCGACGGGACGGCGCTCCTCTACCGTTCGCTCTCCGATCTCGAAGCGCGGCTGCCCGCTTCGGCCTTTTTTCGGGTCAACCGGGCGCAGATCATCAACCTCCGCGCGATTGAATCGGTCGCCCCGTGGTTCAGCGGATCGCTCAAAGCCCGGCTGAACGGCGGGATCGAAGTTGAATTTTCACGCCGCGCGGCGCTGCTCTTCCGGGAGCGAATGAGTTTGTAGCGCGGGCCTTTCATCTTTGCCCATTGATGCTGTTGTGCCGCAGGCGTTCATCCGTTATGCGGGCTGGAGATGAATGCACCGTCTTTCCTCCCGGCTTCGGACTGCGGCCTCACAAAGGCGGGTTGCTTTGAGTCCATCTTCCACCGTGGCGAGTTGGGACGGTTGGCCCTGAAGGATGGAATGGGCAAAATGATCGACGGACTCCAGCCAACCCTTGTTCATCATATAGTTCAGGGATGGAGCATGGTGTTGCAGGTAATGATGGTGATCCGGAGAGGTTGACGCCCTTTTCCAAGCCTCGTAGTGAACTTTCCGGAGGGTCAGCATCATCTCTTCGCCGCCTTTTTCGAAAAGATAGCGATGGGTATGGTCGCGGTCGGGATGAGTGTGCCCCGCGAAGCGATAGATCGGCTGGAACCCTTCAAGGCCGAAGGTTCGCAGTTCAACATAGTCGCTTACGGTCAGGGAGCCGAGTTCCGTCATGACTTCGAGATGTTCTTTTGGCATGTCATAGGTGGCGTAACCGCTGGAGAGGATCGTGGCGACGCAGCCGTTGGCAAACTGTAGCAGCATCGCCTCGTCATCGTGTCTCGATGTCAGGCAATGAAGAGTGACAATTTCGGATTCCGTCAAGAAACGGAGTAGATCAAAAATGTGGCAGACTTCGTGAAGTACACGGCTACCGGGGGAGAGCCCGCTGGCCTTTCCCCAAATGTGAAAGGCATCGGCGATGCGGTAGTGGAGATTGTAAGCGCCGCCGCTGGCGCGCAGGATCTTTCGGGCAAGCTGGTAGGCGGGAGCCATCCGCCGGTTGAAGGCGACGGCGAGTTCCCTACCCGTTGCGGCCTTGGCGGCCTGCACTTTGCGGCATTCCTCTTCTGTATCGGCCAGCGGCTTTTCGACGTAGACATGTTTTCCCGCGTTTAGGGCTTCGATGACAAGGTGGGCATGGGATTCCGGGCGCGTGGCGACCAGAACGGCTTCTATCCCGGGATCTGCGAGAACTTCCTCGAAGGAGCAGGTTGCCGAACGGATGCCGTAGCGCTCGCTGACCGCCTTGAGCAGGTCGGGCTGAAGATCGCAGATCGTCTTGAGGTGAATGTGCGGAGCACGTTGCAGGTTGGGCAGATGTTGGCTTTGGCTGATGCCTCCGACGCCGACCAGGGCAAAGGTCAGTTGATCAGATCTATTCATGGAGTGGGTTCAATGGTATTGATACCTAGGAGGGCGATCGGCGTTGGTTCGCTGGTGCAGACGAGGCTGATCTCGCTGATCCGTTCCCGGGGATGCGGGTTTTTCCAGGTCAATACCCAGGCTGCCGGCGCAATGCGAGCCCCCTTCATCGGCACACCGGTAAAAAACGTCGGGCTTCCTCCCATGATGCGTGCCACCATCGGGGCATTGAAGAAGTGAATGTTATAGCCAAGCACGATCGGGACCGACTCAACCGTGCCATTTTCAAACCGGACGCGGTAGGAGCCGATCTCCAGTCCATGGGGGTTCCGGTTGGTGCTGCGGAAGGCGTGGTAGAGTTCCGGCAGCTTTTTTTCCTCCACCGCAGTGGTATGAAGGAACGAGATGCCGTCGGCTCTCCTGTTGACCGGCACGGTGACCGGGGCATTGGGAAATGTGGCGATCGGCACCCGATCGGGGTTGGTGCGAAAGCGGTACGGTGGTTCTCCGATGGTGTCCGCTGTGAATCCGGCGAGGGCTGCTTTGAGCAGCGGAGGTGCGGGCGAACCGATGTCGGGCGTCAGCGGGTTGGGCTGGAGACCCGTACGCCCAAGGCGGGGAGGTGACTGCACCCGCATCCAGTGTCGGCCTTCGTTTTCAATCACGTGGTTGGCGCCTTGGGCCAGGGCACGAGGGTGCCAGAGCAGCAGGGCATTGAGGTGCAGCGCGGCGGAAGTGTACTTGACGTGGGTATGATAGTTATAGTGGGCAAAGCTGCTCCAGGGCCACGGGACGAAGAGGGCGAGACCAAGGCCGTCGTAATCCTGCCACCAGCCCAGGGAACGGTCGGCACGTTGGGGATCGAAGCTGGTGGTGACTTTCCAGACTTCTTCAAATCCGAGTTTCCGGTAGACGGACGGGTGGTTTTCGATGCCCCGGTCGGTCCAGGTATGAAAGATGATGTCGCGGGGGAGATCCTTGAGAAGCCTCGCTGCTTCCAGCGGCGGGCCGCCGTTCCATTTCGGCGAGAGCATGTCATCGAACATGACCATTCTGACATTCCTTGAGGAAAGGTGGGCATGAAGTTGCTTCCATTGATCCAGCAGAAGCGCACGGCGCTTTTCGGCGGAAGGGCCTTCGGGTGTCCAGTTTGGCCGGTATTCGTCGCCGCCGATGTGGAAATAGCGCGGTCGAAAAATTTCGAGCAGTTCATCATAACAGGCGAGAAGGGTAGGGATTACGCCGGGTTGGGTGAGATCGAACGTTCCGCGACCTCCTTTTTCGCCAAACCCGGGGTAGAAGTTGAGCATCCATTCGGCGTGCCCCGGGAACTCGCTGGCCGGGGCCGGCTCCACATAATGTCGCCGGGCGTAATCGACAATCTCCTGCAACTCCGCCCGGCTCCAGCCATGTCGGGCACGCAGACGGGGAGCCGCAGCGTAATGGTAGCCATTGCCCATCATCAGGAAGAGAAGGTTGTAACGTCCTCCGGCCACTTCTTTGTAGAGATAGCGTTTGACCGCGTCAACGCTGGTGGGAATGTCGTAACGGGAGGCATTGAGATAGTAGTAGAGAATCCGCTTCGGGGTTTGCGGCCAGTCGTCGCACTGAACATGGCGGATGTGCGGAACGTCGAAGTCGCGGCTGGATTCTTCAATGAGATCAAGCAACGTTCGCACGCCATAGTACATGCCCCGGCCGCTTGAGGCACGGATCGCCACCCCGCCCGCATCGACCGTAAGGCGGTAACCCTCCTCCCGGATGCCCGCGTCGGCATCATAGAAAAGGGTGATCGGGAGACCGCCGGGCAGGTTTCCCGCTGCCGGCCAGCCGTAACGTCGGCTGATTTCCTCCCGAAGGTGATCAGCGGGAAACCGGTCGCCCTTTCCATGCTGTTTGATTTCGGTAATCTGTAGAAGCGAAAGGCTTTCGCTGCCGATCTCCAGTTTCTGTGGTTTCGGCCAGAGGATAATGTCATCCCATCGGGTTTGTGTCGGGTTGCTGGCGAGAAACTCCAGCAGGGCCACCTGGTTCCACCTGGTGTTACTTTCCCGGAAGTCAACGCGAAGGGCGCCGTTTTCTCCGATCTGGAACGGAACCACGGATGAACCGGGCGTGGTATGAAGCGAAGCGAGAAGCACGTCGCTGCGCTCATCGCTCACACGAAAGAGATGACCTCCCTTTTTTGTTTCTTCGTGTCTGGTCGCAGAGGCAGGGACCAGGAGAGAATAATGGTTGGCGGCTGTTTTGATCAGGCTGAAATCGTCGGGATCGGGCGTTTCGACAGTCGGTTTGAAGGCCAGGAGCGCGCTTTGGCTGTTGAGAAGATTGTTTGTTCCCGACAACCCTGCCCGCAAACCGATGTGGTGTTTGACCGGAAGATCGGGGACGACCACGTTGCGGACGATGTTCCAGCGCCAGAGAGAGGCGTCGTTCCAGTCGGGATCGAACCCGGCGAGGTCGATCTCCATTTCCACCGTCCACCCTTTCGGATTCACCCTGACGGCGCTTTTCCACGGGCCGTTCCAGGTGACGTCGCTGTTCCGATAGTCCTGCCGGACATTATCCGCATTCACGATGAGCTGCCAGGTGGATCGTTCTCCATTTTCAGATTGAAGGTAGACTTCCAGGCTGGAATCTTTCCAGATGTCGTGGTCGGGGAGGGTCTGTTGACGAACAGGGGCCGGTTCTCCGCCCAGCTTTGCACCGAGGTAAAGTCGTCCGCCCACACGTAGTGCCCGGACTTCCGTCGGGAAGGCTTCCTTTTTGAGCGGACCCGTGGAGACGGAGAGGGCTGGAAGAAGCGTGGCTTTGTGCCAGGCCGCTTCATCCGGTACGCCATCGAGTTGCGGAGCTTCGGCCGCCGGTGTCGGCACGACGATCGGACGTGAATGGAAGGTGAGCGGGATTTCCCTCTCTCCGTTGACCAGGAAGAGAGCGGCGAGGGAGAGATCGACGCTGTCGCTTCCGCGAAAATAGAGTTTCCGGACGTTGCCAAGGTTGAGCGGCGGGGTATTCTTCGCGAAATTGGGGAAACGGGTGAAGGTATGGATCTTCCATTTTCCACCGGTGGGGGGAAGGGGCGTGGAGTAGATATGGTTATCGACGTCGCAAAGGATGAGGGCGAGATCGCTGGAATGTTCTCCGGTCCGGTATTCAATCCTGAAGCCGATCGGACTTTCCTCCGGAGAAACCGCAAACTCCGGAGAGATGAGGTTGAACTTCCCTGCTGAAGAAGAGGTCAACCTGCCGATCCGGCCGCGGTCAGCGTCTTCTTCTGATTGGAAGCGGGCCTCTCCCCTGCCTCCTTGGGAATGATCCTTATAGATATTGATGCTCCAGGGGTCGGTGGCACCCTGTGTGCGAAAGTCAAAAAGAGGCAGAAGGGGAGAGGGTCGGTCGGCGCGGCCGGAAGCGGAGAGGAGCGACCAGGCGAGGCAGATCAGGAGGAGGCGCAGAACGGGGTTCATCATGAGGTTTGTCGCAAAGGAGGTGACAGGTTTATTGCAGATGGCCATCCCGCCATTGGCGGCCGTCGGCCCAGGCTCGCCAGAGGATGGTCTCGCCCCAGCCGCTTCGGCCCGGGCCACTCTGGGTAACGCCGCCTTCCTTGGTGAGGATGTTCATCTCTCCGCGATGGCGCCAGGCGAGGCGCTCTTTGTTCCCAGCGTCGGAGTAGGAGAGATAGGTCTTGTTGCGGCGACCGCCGAGGACAGGCCACATGACGTGATCGCGATCCGTTCCCGTCGGGGCCGCCCATTCCTCCAGCAGCAAGGCTTGCGGTCCATTGGAAAGCGTGTTGTTGGCAAAGGCCGGATCGCTGACATAGAGGTTCATGGAGTAACCCCGCAGGGCGCTCATCGGAAACGCAGGGTGTTTGATCCCCGACGGGCAGACAAAAACGGCGGGGGTGAGTTTTTCCCGGTCGTAACCGACATAGGGCGAGATCAACCACGGCCAGGCGGCGGCCGGTTCATTGCTGGCGGGGTAAACCGGAAATTTTCCCCCATGTTCACCAAAATAGGCAAGGAAACCGGCTCCCAGTTGTCGGAGGTTTGACAGGCACCGGGTGCTTCTGCCCGCCTCAAGGATGCGGGAACCCACCGGCAGGAGCAGGATGGCCACCGTGGCGACAACGGCAATGGCGACCAGCAGTTCTGCCAGGCTCCAACCGATGCTGGAAGGTCGCCGCATCATGAACCCTTTCGTCCGATCAGAAGCCAGACAGCCGGTCCCAACAGAAGAAGGGCCACCGAAGCCGGTTCCGGGATGGGCTGGGCGTTGAATTGAAAATTGTCCATATAGAAGCCTTTTCCTGCGGTGCTGATCGAGGCGCCTGAGAACGTCACCCGAACGTAGGCCGCAGGCTGGTCGTCGAGCCCGTCAAAAATGGGTAGGGAGAAGGCGGTCCATTCCGTGGCCATCGCTGCATGGGTGTCAATCGGCTGCCAGTTGATACCATCGACGCTATAGTCCCATTGCAGTTGAGTATAGGCGTTGTTGTTTTGTCTCCTAAAGGCATAGCTGATGCCCAACTCCTGATAACCGCTCATGTCAAAAGCGAAGACGGCATGGAAGCCGTTGCTGTTGACTCCGCCGTTTTCAACCTGGGGCATACGGAAGGTGACGGCGCCGTAGCCCGTGGTTACGGTTGAGAACGGGGTTCCCGCCGTATTGATGGTGGTGCCGGGCAGGCTGCTGAGTTGAGCGTAGACACTGTCGCTTTGCGGGTCCCAGGCGGAGGAGCCTTGGCTGCCATCCATGAAGAGCATGCCATCGCCGAAGTTGGCCGCGTAAGTCTGGAGGACTGAGCCGGAAGGATGGATCGGGACTCCGGTCTGGAAGTCGAATCCGAGAAGAAGGGCGGCATGCGCGGTTCCCGGCAAAGGCGGCCGGATGATTGAGAATAGCGCCACAACAAGGGCAAGGACTTTCCGGTTCATAAGGAGAAAAAGGGGTGGTTTTTAAGATCGGCGGGGAAGGCGTTGCAGGAATTAACTACCCGGGTAGTTTAGAAAATGCAGCAAAGGTGTCAACTCTTTTTTGAAGGTTGGAACACCCCCCGAAAAAACGTAGGCTTTCAGGAACGCCTTTCCTGATGTCAACCCGCTCCCCGATTTCGCCCAAGCCGCGTCGTATTACCCGCAAAGAAGTGGCCCGGCTCGCCGGTGTATCCACTACGACGGTCACGCATGTCTTGCAGGGGAACCCGAAAACCGGAGTCAGCCCGGCCACCCGGGAGAAAATTCTCCGGATCGTGGCCGATACGGGCTACTCCCCTCATGTGATCGCCTCGGCGCTTGACCAACGCTCCCTCAAACACCTGGCGCTGGTGCTGGGGCCTTCGGAGACGCTCGACGCGGAGCGGATTTCCCTGCTGCTGGCGGCATGCAGGGAGGCCACCCAGAAAGCCGGGTATTATTTCATGACGCATGAAGTCGGCCAACGCAACGTAGCGGATGCCGGGCGGCAGGCGCTCGAGTTATTCCGGTCGGGCCGGGCCGATGGTCTGCTGGTGTACAAGCCTGACTTTCTCAACGTCGGCGCGGAGTTTCTCCATCGTCACCAGGTCCCGATGGTCATGGTCGAGAGTATTCAGCCGGTTGAATTAAAGGACCTGGCGTGTGTGACAACGGATCACGTTCTTGGAGGCAGGTTGGCTGCCGGGCATCTTCTTTCGCTGGGACATCGGAAGATCGGTGTGCTCACTTCGAAGCTGGAAAGTTTTGAAGCGGACAAACGGCCGTGGCCCGTGGAGGCGCATCTTGATGGCGTCAGGGAGCAGTTCGCGCGGCAGGGCATGGCACCGGAGAACTTCCGCGTGGTGGAAGGGGATATCCATGACCGGGAGAAGACGTTTGAAGCGCTCGCTTCATTGGAATCGTTTCGGCCGACGGCCCTGTTGGCGGGAGACGACCTGTTGGCCGTTTTGGCATTGACCTATTTTCAGCGCAGGGGGGTGCGTGTTCCCGGGGAGCTTTCCATCATCGGTTATGGAGACGCCCCATTTGTAAAGTTCACCGACCCGGCGTTGACGACCGTGCGTGTCCCGACCGGAGAGGTTGGGACGCTCGCCGTGAATCTGTTGCTCGATCTGATTGCAGGACAACCGACGACCCGCTTCAGGCACCGCTTTGAGCCGACCTTGGTGATCCGCGAGAGTACGGCGAAGGTTCAGTGAGGCAGGGTCGTTGGCATGGCCGGCTCACTCCGTTTCGGGAGCGTCCGGGATTTCCGGTGTACCTGCAGCGGCGGGAGAAGGTGCGGCTTCAGCTTCGGGGCTGGTTTCCGGAGAGGCTTCGGCTTCGGGCGTGGCTTCAGGAGCCGGGGTGCTTTCAGCGGCTGGCGTGGCGGCGGCTTCCGGGGTGGGAGACGCCGTCGCTTCCGGCGCGTCGGGTTCATCCTTGGCGGTGGTGCGCTGGAGCAGGCGGAGTTCGCGCATTGCTTCCCGTGCGGAAGCGGTGGCCTGGTGCTGGGCGACGACATCCTGATAGATCCGGGTCGCTTCTTCGGTCTTGCCCTGTTGGGCGAGGATGCGCCCCTGCGCCATCATGGAGAGCGGGGCGGTGTATTCGGAAGGAAAGCGCTCGGCGGTTTCGCGGTAGGTATTGAGCGCTTCGTCGAGGTCGCCCTTGACCTCGTACGTGGTGCCGAGGCTCAGCCACGCGGCGGGCAGGAGCGGGTATTTCGGCTGTTTTTCGATGAGCGCCTTGAGGGTCGCGATCGCTTCATCGTACTTGCCTGCTTCGCGCTGGAGGGCGGCGAGGCGCAACGCGGCATCCCCGGCGGCGATGGAGCCGGGGTATTGGTCGATCACGGAGTGAAACTGCTCCGCCGTGGTCGCTTCAGCGAAAAGCGCCTGCGAGGCGTGGGCCTGGGACTGGGCATGCCAGGCATAGGCGCCGTAGCCGAGAATGGCGATCACGAGCACCGCGCTGTAAGCGAGGATCTTGAATTTATGCTGTTCCCAGAATTCGTCGGGTTCAACGTTATCGTGATAGACAGGTTCAGTCGCCATAAAGGTCGCAAGGTTGCTGGAGGCTCAAAAAAAACTCAACTTCAAAAAACAGGGGGGCCGTGTGCAGTTTGCAGGGTGTAATGAAAAGCGGTGCAGGCAAAAAGCAACCTGGAAGGTTGCCAGCGGGGCAGCCGGGGGTAAGCGCGGGAGCGCGCCACCCCCGGGAAAACCGGAGAGAGGGAACTCGACCCTGAAAGGGTCGTAGCGAATCGTCTTGGGTGCGGTGCTTTTTCTGCGACCCCATTCGGGGTCGATGACGGGTGAATCTCGTGGTCCGGGGGTGTCGCTTCGCTTGGACCCCCGGCTGCCCCGCTGCCAACCCTTCGGGTTATTCCTTTGCAGAGGTCACTTTTAATCACATCGCCGCTTCGTGGGATCGTTTTTGAAATCCTTGAAGAAAAATCGCGAGTGGCGTAAAGTTTGAATATGACAAACTAATTTTTCAGAACATACGCAGTAGAAAAAACAGGCTACCTGAAACCTGGCAGTTCCAAAACCAGCCTGTGCTAATTCGCACTACCGCGCCCAGATCGGGCGCGGCTCTGTCGCATTATTAGCACGGGCCTGCCAGGGCCTCAGGTAGGATGCGCGGGGTCGCGCTCCTTTCTTTTTGCTCGCGTTCCCGAGCAAGAATGACTACTCACGAACCTCTCGAAGCTCTTCTCAGAAGATCGACCTGCTATGCCGGGATCGGCTCCCGGAATACCCCTGAAGCCATCCTGTTCCTGATCCGTTCCGTTGCCGCGGTTCTGGCTGATCGCGGTCTGGTGCTTCGAAGCGGAGGCTCCCCCGGCGCGGACACGGCTTTTGAGGCAGGATGCGACCGGAGCAGGGGCAGAAAGGAGGTTTTCCTCCCGTGGCAGGGCTTCAACCGAAACCCCTCCCCCCTTTTTGAACCAACGGAAGAGGCGGAAGAGGTTGCCGCGCTGGTCCACCCCCATTGGAGGGCTTGCAGGCCATCGTCACGAAAGTTGCACGCCCGGAACGTTCAGCAGGTCTACGGCCGGAACATGGACACTCCCGTTGATTTTGTCCTCTTCTGGGCGCGGGAGGAAAACGGGAAGGTGGAAGGCGGAACCGCCACCGCCGTTCATTTTGCACGGGAAATGAACATCCCCACCTTCAATTTGTGGGAATGCGCCACCCTGGAGCGCTGGAAGGGGATCTTCTGCCTCCACGGGCCGGGAAAAGCATCCTTCTGGAGCCGCTTTTTTATCCGTCGTTAGCGCCCTGTCAAAAGCCCCGAAGGGGCGGCCATCCCTCAGCCCAGGGCAACGCCCTGGGAACCGATAAGAAGAGGGAAAAACCGCCCTGAAGGGGCGGGACAGGGGCCCTTGGTGGTGAAATCTTCCGACAGTATTACGCCCCTTCAGGGCTGGATTTTCTTCTTCGTTGAAATACCCAGGGCGTTGCCCTGGGCTGAGGAATATTGCGCCTTTGGCGCATGGTGCTCTCTATCGGTCATGGCGAGAGAAGGACTTCATCATGCCGCAAATCAACCGACATGAACAGGCGCCTACAAATCGCGGCGGGCGACGATTTCGAACGATTGGCGGAGTTTGGCGATGCTTTTCTCCGGGGCGATCCCGCGCCACTGGCTCCCGGGGTAGAGGATGGTGGAGCGGCCGATGAGGGAGCCGGGCGAAAGGACGGAGTTGCAACCGATCTCGGCATGGTCGCCGATGATCGCGCCAAACTTCCGCAGGCCGGTCGGCAGGGGGCCGTTTTCGGTCAGGAGGGTGACTTCGCGGCGGTCGAGCCGGACGTTGGAGAGGATGACCCCCGCGCCGAGGTGCGCCTTGTGCCCCAGAATGCTGTCGCCGACGTAGTTGAAATGGGGCACCTGCGCTTCGTCGAAGATGATCGAGTTTTTGAATTCGCACGAGTTGCCGAGCACGCAGCCGTCGCCGACGATGACGTTTTCGCGGATGTAGCAGCCGGAACGGATCTCGCACCCTTCGCCGATCCAGGCGGGGCCCTTGATCATCGCGCCCTGCTCAATGACGGTCCCGCGCCCGACAAAGACGGCGTTGCTGACGAACGGCTTGCCGATGAGCCGGGCGTGGATCGCCGGTTTGAGCCGGAATTGCAGGTAGCTGCTGATCTGGCTCAAGGCGTCCCAGACGTTGACGGCGTTCTCAAAGAGCGCGCGGTGGTCGGTCCGGTCGAGGTCGAGGTAGTCGGCAGGGGCAAAGGAGGCGTTCATAAAGCTTTGCGGGAGAGTTTGGTTCCCTGCCGGGTATCCTTGAGGGTCCAGCCGAGCGCTTCGATCGCGTCGCGCAGCCGGTCGCTTTCGGCCCAGTTCTTACCGGCCCGGGCGGCGTCGCGTGCTTCGAGCAGGCGGCCAACCTCTTCGGGGATCGCTTCCGCCCCGTCGGACCCGAAGGCGAGCACGGAGTCGACCCGCTGCCACCAATCCAGGAGCGCGCGGGCGTCGGCGGGGGTCATCGTCTCCTGGTCGAGCAGGCGGTTGGATTCGCGTATGATGTCAAAAAAGTGGCCGAGTGCGCCGGAGATGTTGAGATCGTCGTCGAGCGCTTCCTCAAAGCGGGTCTGCGTGGCGAGCGGAAAATCGGGCGAGCCGACGGCGGCCTGCGCGGCGTTTTCGGTGAGCCGGGCGACCCAGGCGTCAATGCGGCCGAGCGCGCTCCTTGCGGCGGCGAGCCCCTCAAAGGTGAAGTTGAGCGGCAGCCGGTAGTTGACGCTCAATAGAGCGTAGCGGACTTCGCGCCCGGTCCACCCTTTTTCGAGCAGATCGCGCAGGGTGTAGAAGTTCCCGGCGGATTTCGACATCTTCTGCCCTTCGACCATCAGGTGTGCGCAATGGAGCCAGTAGCGGACAAATTGCAGCCCGGTGCAGCATTCGGACTGGGCGATCTCCGCCTCGTGGTGCGGGAAAATGTTGTCGACCCCGCCGCAATGGAGGTCGATCTCCGGCCCGAGCAGGCCGGTTGCCATGGCGCTGCATTCGATGTGCCAGCCGGGGCGGCCCTTCCCCCACGGGCTTTCCCAGGCGACATCGCCGTCGGCTTCGCTCCACGCTTTCCAGAGCGCGAAATCGCCGATGTGCTCCTTTTCGTACTCGTCGTTCCGGATGCGGCCGGTCGGGCGGAGTTCGTCGAGGTTGAGGTGGGCGAGCCGACCGTAGGCGGGAAAGGTTTTGAGCCGGAAGTAGACCGAGCCATCCTCCGCCTGGTAGGCGTGGTCGTGTTCGATCAGGTGGGCGATCATTTCGATCATCCGCGCGATGTTTTCCGGGTCGGTCGCGGCGGGGAAAGCGCCCGCCGGTTTGATCCGCAGCGCCTTGAGGTCGTCGAAAAACGCCTCCTTGTACTGCCGGGTGAAGGTATCGAGCGGCAGCCCGGCCTCGCGCGAGCCGCGGATGGTCTTGTCGTCCACGTCGGTCAGGTTCATGACCCGTTCGACCCGGTAGCCGCGCAGCTCGAGGTGGCGTTGCAGCAGGTCTTCGAAGAGGTAGGCGCGGAAGTTGCCGATGTGGGCGTGATTGTAGACGGTCGGTCCGCAGGTGTACATTTTCACCTGTCTGCCGTCGCGGTCAAGCGGCTGGAAGGTCTCCAGTTCGCGGGAATAGGTATTGAAAAAGCGGATCGCCATGAGGTTGTGAAGGCGCGGAGCGTAACGCAAAAACGGGGTTTCGCCCCACTTTTTTGTTACAAATCGCCCGGAATCGGTTCGGCGGTGCCTTCAAGCGGCGGGGCGGAGGGGGGAGCGGCGAGGCGTTCCTGAAGCCGGGCGGCGATCCGGCTGACCTGCTGGCGCAGCGGGCGTTCGAAGTAGAAGACCTCCTTTTTCCGGTCGCCGACGGTGTAGAGGACCAGGTTTTCGCTTAGGAAACGCGATTCATGGGCGGTTTTGCTTCCGTTGAGCAGGAGGGTCTGCGCCGTGCTGCCGAGCCACCCCTTGCTGACGAAGTGGAGCCGGTCGGGTTCGTCGCGAAGCGAAACGAGGTGGCCGGAGAGGTTGGCGCGGAGTTTTTTTGACCCGGCAGTGATGCACGGCAGCGCCCATTCGACGGCGAATTCGTGCGGATCGCTCTTGTTTTTGAGCGAATGGAGGAGCATGTCGGCATCGGCGGGAAGCGCGGTCGGCAGGGGGGCTTCGCTGGCGACATCGGCGGGCGATTTGAGCTTGCGCCACGCGAGCCACGCTTTCGTGCGGACGGAGCGGGCGATTTTTGGCCCGAAATAGAGGATGAAACCGACAAAGACGATCACCAGCCCGAGGGCGGCGATCGGGTGCAGGTGAACGAGCGCCAGCCCGCCGACGACGGCGACATCTTCCACGACGCTCAGGGCGATGTTGGAAAACGGTTCGGGCGAACTGTTGACGACCAGCCGCGCCCCGGCCTTGAGGCTGTGGGTGGAGAGGGCGACGCTTCCCGCGAGCAGCCCCATGATGACATCAAAAACCGGCGCGGCGGTGCCGAGCGCGGCAATGGCGAGAAACGCGCCGCCGACCGGGCGGATGATGCTGTGAACCAGGTCCCAGAGCGAATCGACCCACGGCACCTTGTCGGCGAAAAACTCCAGGAAGTAGAGGAGACCCGCAATGGCGATGATCGCCGGGTCGGCCAGGATGGCGAGCTGGCTGTACTGCGGAGCGAGGGCGATCCACTCCATCCGCACCGCCAACCCCGCGACGAAAACCGTCAGGTAAAGGTTGAGCCCCGCCAGCGCCCCCAGCCCGAGAGCGGTCCCCAGGAGTTGCAAGGTTTCCATGGTTGTTTTTTAGCGCGAAGCGGCCCGGAACGCAAGGCCGACGAGGAGGGGGTCAGTCAACAAATCTTGACAAACTGTCAAGATTTGTTGACTGACCCACCGGTTGACTCCCCACGCTATTCTTTCGGGCGCGGCTTGAGGACGCTTTCGAGATGGGCGATCCACGCCGCGTTGTCGGGGTGGTCGGGGTATTTCTTGATGAGCGCAAACATTTCGTTGATGGCGTGGTTGCGCTGGCCGAGGACGATCACCTCCTGCGCACGCGCCCAGAGGAGCGACGGCTTGGTGACGTACTGGTACTTTTCGATCTCAAAGGTGAGGCGGGAGTCGGCGGCGATCTTTTCCTCCAGCGCCATCCGGGTATCCCAGTACCGGAGCAGGCCGGGGTCCTTCGCTTTGCGCAGGACCGGGAGGATGGTCTTCTGGTAGATGCCGTCGACCTTCGAAGGGACCGGTTCCCACTCCTTGTCGCCGGAGATCAGCGGAGCCAGCCGCAGCCAGTTGGCGAACATGCCGTCGGTCACCGGTTTGCGCCACAGATCTTCGCGGGCGATGAGCAGGCGCAGTTCGGGGTCGGCTTCGACCTTCTGGACTTCCGCGCCATACGCGATCAGTTCCGGCACGAGTTGTTCCACCGGGGTGCCGAGCGCTTTTTTGAGCGTGATGGTGAGGTATTTGAGATGGAGCCGGACGGCATTCTGGCGTTCGGGGCTTTTGAGCTTGGCGGCTTCCTTCTTTTTCCATTCCTGGAAAAGGTGTCCCTGCTGGCTGCGTCCGATGAATTCCGTGGCCTGAACCGCTTTCTCGTAAAAATCAATCGCCGCGCTGTCGCTGGCTGACGCCGACTGGAGATCGCGCAGGATGCTGACGAAGTAGCTCTGGCTCATCGCGGTGTTCTTCTCGCGAAACTCCTGGAGCGAGCGGAGCATCGACCCGGTGTCGGGAGGGGGCGCATCCTGCTGCGCGACGGCGGGAAGGGTCAGGGCGGTGAGAAAAAGCGAAAGGAGCGAACGTCGGTTCATGGGTGCCGGAAAGGGGAAAAGCGGGGTCACGCGAAATCTACGCGCAAACGCGATTTCCGTAAAGAAATGGCTTGCTGAAAACACGCTTTTTTTCAGGGTTTCCCTGATCCCTTACGGAAGAATCTTCCAAGCTTCAATGGCCTTCGTTAAAAAGAGAGAGGTTGAAGCATGAAAATCGACACTGAAATCCGGCATGTCACCAAACCAGGTGCCAATCTGTTCGAAGAACTCCGCTTCTCTCCACGAGAGGCAAAAAGATTGGGCGAGGCTTCAAGGAAACAGATTCGGGAGGCGCCAGCTTTCCGCAAGCGGCAACGGGCTATTGATGAAAACAGGGCATCATGAAAACGAGTGATCATCGGGAGAATCAGCCGAAGGCTTATCCTCGAGTTTGGTCTTTTTTGGGAGGGAACCGAAGGATCCCGAAGGGATCCAAGCGGGGTAGCCGGGGGTAAGCGCAGAGCGCGCCACCCCCGGAAACATGGATGGAAAGAAACATCGACCCCGAGAGGGGTCGCAGAGGGCAACGCGCCTGATTTCTGCGACCGCTTTCAGGGTCGGTCTCCTCTCCCGCAACCTTTTCCCGGGGGTGTCGCTGCGCTTGGACCCCCGGCTACCCGGCTTGCAACCTTTCAGGTTGCCTCTTTTACAACCCGATTGCCGAATGGAAATCAGGCTTGCCGGCGATCGGCATGCGCTCCATCCGGAAGAGGTCGGCGGGGCGGTCGGGGTCGTTGGCGAGGTCTTCGGCGGAGGTGATGGCGAAGTCGGTCAGGTCGGGGCCGAAAAAGCACCCGGCGGAGGTGGCGACGGCGGGAAGCTTCTGGCGGTGGAGAATTTTGCCCTCCGGATTGAAGACGTAGAGGCCGTATTCCTTCGCAGCCCAGCGGACGGAGTAGAGATTCCCCTCCCGGTCGGAGGTGAGCCCGTCCGGGTAGCCGTCTTCCTCGCTTCCCTGAAAGAAGGGGGTCGGTTCGCCAAGTTGGCCGGTGGCCTGGTCGTACGGGAAGGCGAAAATGGTGCGCCGCGTGGAGCAGACCCAGTAGAGGAGCTTCAGGTCGGGCGAAAAAGTGATGCCGTTGGCAATGCCGGTGCCGGAGGCGACTTGGGTGACGGTCCCGTCGAGGTCGATCCGGAAGAGCCCGCCGGAGGTCGGTGTTGCGCCGATGGTCCCGGCGAAGACGCGCCCGTGCGGGTCGGCCAAAACGTCGTTGAACCGGGTGGAGCCGTCGTGGACGAACGGGACGATGACTTCCGGCTCGCCGCCGCCCGGTTGCAGGCGGGCGATGTCGTTCTGGCGGAAGAGGAGGAAGGAGCCGTCGCGCTGGAGGGTAAAACCGCCGATCGGTCCCGGGCCTTCGTGAAGGCGGCGGGGGGCTTGCGTGCTCCCCCACGAATGGGCGTAAAGGTGACCGGCGGGGATGTCGACCCAGTGGAGCGTATCGGTCCGGGCATCCCAGCGGGGGCATTCGCACAGTTTTGCGCCGACGTTGAGCCACGGGGTGGCGGAAGGGAAGGAGAGGGTGGTCATTTGGGAAAGCAGGGAGAGCATGAAGGCAATGCCGGGCAAAAGGCAAGGTTTCGTAGCGGGGGTTCGTGGCGGCTACAGCAGCCCCGGCCCGCGGCTGCGGTCGGGCGGGAGGTGGTGGAGATCGCTTGCGGAGACGATCGCCCAGTCGGTCTGGCGTTCGATCAGGCGCTGGATCTTCGGCTTTTCGGCTCCCTGGTGGAGCCGCAGGATGCGCACCTCGACTTCGGCATCCGCCTGGGTGGTGCGCCGGTAGTGGCGCAGGTACTCGACCCAGGTCGGCAAGCGGTAGCTCATCATCCAGGATTGCGGGTTTTGCATGTCGCGCATCAGAATCCAGTTCTGCGCCCCGTCGCGCAGGCGGATGCGGCGGCGTTCGTCCATCGCGGAGAGAAACTCCGGCACATCTTCGGGGCGGATGAGGTATTCGACATGGATGACGACCGGGCCGCTGGAAGGTTTGAGGTCGAGTTCGATCTTCGGAGCGGCCCACTTGGTGTGAAGCGGGTCGAGATTGAGCGAAGAGCGGGCCGGGATGTCGTAGAGGAGACCGATCGCCGCGCCCGCGATGAGGAGGGCGGCGGAGATCAGGAGCGCGTTCTGGGTGCCGTAGCGGTCGGCGAGATTTCCCCAGAGCCAGCTCCCGAGCGCCAGCCCGGCGTAGAGGGCGGTCAGGTAGATCGAAAGAACCCGGGCAAGGACCCAGCGCGGCGTCGAGAGCTGGACGGTGACATTGAAAAGCGAGAGCGCGGCGACCCAGCTTGCCCCGCCGAGGACGAGGCTCAGGTTGCTCAGCCAGAGGTCGCGGCTTAAAGCCAGCCCGGTGGCGCAGAGGGCAAAGGTGACGAACGTTCCCCGGGTGATCGTCTCGTTGGAAAAGGCCGAGCGCAACCGCCCGCTGATGAAGGCCCCGATCATCCCGCCGATCCCGAAAAAGCCGAGCAGGAAGCCGTAGGTCATCGGGCCGCCGTGAAGGAGATCGCGGGCGACCAGCGGCAGCAGCGCGAGGTTGGCGACGGCGGCGAGCCCGAAGAGGAGGCCGCGCATCATGATCTTGAGGATGTTGGGCGACATCGTGACGTAGCGGATGCCCGCCCACATCGCCCGCCCGATCTGTTCCCTCGGCAGTTCGCGGCGCGGCTGTTCGGGTCGCCAGCGCCAGAGGACGCCGATCATCCCGAGGTAGCTCGCCGCGTTGATGCTGAAGGCGGCGATGACTCCGCCGAGGGCGAGGATCATCCCGCCGAGCGCCGGGGCGACGCTGCGGCAGAGATTGAAGCTGACGTTGTTGAGAAGGACGGCGGAGGCGAGTTCGGTACGCGGCACCATGTTCCCGACCGAGGCCTGCCACGCGGGGATGTTGAGCGCCAGCCCGCACCCGACCAGAAAGGTAAAGGCGAGGAGCTGCCACGGGGTGATGGTCCCGAGAAAAGCGGAGAGGACCAGCAGCGCCGAGACGCTCAACATGAAAAGGTTGGCCACCAGCATGATGGTGCGCTGGTTGTGGTTATCGGAAAGCGCCCCGGAGAGAAGCGCGAAGAGCATGATCGGGAGCGTCGTCGAAGCCTGGACAAGCGCGACCATCTGGCTCGAGCTGGAGATGCTCGTCATCATCCACGAGGCCCCGGTCATCTGGATCAGGCCGCCGAAGCTGGTGACGAGGTTGGCGATCCAGACCCGGCGGTAGATGTTGTGTTTAAAAGGGGCGAATAACGAAGGGTGCGGTTCGGTGTCGCTCATGGAGGCAAAGGCCGCCCGCGGGCGTTTTCGCCGGAAGCAACCATGAGGGGGGACCGTACTGGAGAAACGCCGCGAGCTAAAGCATAAAGGAACCGGAAGGTGATCCATGCCGTCTGGCGCGGGAGCGTGTTGAAGGGCGGACCTCTGCGTCCGCCGCGGGGCCGTCCCTCCGGTTGAAGTCAGCTAGTGTCGTGTTAGGCTAGTTTATTGCAAAATTTCTCGATTTTCTCGAAGATTCGCTCAGGAGAAGCGGACCAGCAAAAAGGCACGGGATTTTGATTGTGAGCATCAATGTATCGCAAAAT
>Ga0182739_1000667_pt1 | contig 41244 bp, 46 predicted proteins | sample eDN5th30CBELigBY_FD_128873 | JGI IMG/M metagenome (GOLD analysis project Ga0182739, IMG submission 128873) | Enriched backyard soil microbial communities from Emeryville, California, USA - eDNA 5th pass 30_C BE-Lig BY (version 2) (version 2) | ecosystem: Environmental > Terrestrial > Soil >... | reverse complement strand
TCCTTAGCCCGATTGGAGACGTGCTCATCCAGCACGGAACGACGGTATTTTATGACCATGACAAGATGATAGTGCATCGAGAATACCGAATGATTATTATTGTCCAGCAGCATAATAAAATCAGCCTCCAACCGTTTCTACGACTGAGTCTATTATACCATACCATAACTAGAAATTCTATCCAAAAGCCACTCGATTCATCTCCCTCCTTCACGCTCACTTTCGTGAGTTCGGAAGTTTAGAGGAGGGAGAATTCTCAAGTTGATCTGTTAAACTTTCCAAGTAAGTAGGATATATCACACATATGCCTTAGAGACCAGTCATTCTGGATAGCTTCAATAGCTATATCTTCAAGCCAAATCCGGACACTTCCATCCGTATGCTCTTCTATCGCATGGCATTTTGGCGCCCTTATCCCTTGTGGCAACTGATTTAGAATCCCTGAATCGTAAACCAAAGCTTCCCGTTTCCAATAGTAGTAATGATCGGCTTGATTTCGTGTAGAATCGGGTTTTAGTATTTTCATAATCAGGGAGTAATCTTGTATTCGGTCATTACTTATTCGAACGGAACAGGTTATCCTGTAAATCGAGCTTTCTTCCTTACTTTCTCCAAGCGGGCTATAACTCCATGAGATTAACCCAAAAATTTTACCGGATACAATTCTTTGTAATATAGACTTCAAGCAAGTTGGATCAATAATAATTTCTTTTTCTGTTTTTGCGGTTATCAGCATTATTAGCCCCCTCCCCATTCTTGGTAGAATCGCTCTACATATTGTTCCATATAGCGATGACGTTCTTCAGCGATTCGGCTTGCTGCAGGGGTATTTATATGATCTTTTAGTTTTAAAAGCTTTTCATGAAAATGATTTATCGCTGTACTCTTATCATTTCTATACTCTTTAGCTGTCATGGAATCGCGAGGCGGTAAATGTGGATCGTGAATAGGATGACCTTTCCACCCTGCATAAAGGAACGTCCGCGCTATTGCGATCGCTCCAATTGCATCGAGGCGGTCTGCATCCTGCACTACCCGTCCTTCTAAAGTACGCATTGGATGATTTAATCCGGCATTATAAGACATTGTGGAGATAATATCCATAATGTGCTCACGCTCATCATTTATGACCAAATGCTCTTCAAGCCAGCTGCGCACTTTATAAAGTCCGGCTTCCTTTGACTCATTAAGTTTTTCGTCAGCCACATCATGCAGAAGTGCAGCCATCGTACATATGAAGGAATCAGCCCCTTCCTCGTGAGCCAACCGCTTCGCCATCTGCACAACACGATGTATATGCCACCAATCATGACCGGTCGGATCATTTTCCAATTCTGATCTGCAAAACCGTTCCGCAGCTCTTATCAACTCTTCTCGTTCGCTTTGCTGTAATGCCATTGTCATCCACGCATCCTTTCGAATCATTATTTCGCATGTAGAAACCTGCAAAGTAATAATAGAACTAAAGAAGGAGCCGTGCAACAACACGACTCCCCCAGCATAGAAGACCGCTTCAAAGGCGGTCGACTTCGGTTAATTAGTAAGAAATTAGCGCATCAAAACCGACCATCAACGTCAAAGCGTCTTTAAGCTTCATGGGCGATTCATTACCCCAAGCTCTGCATGGACCAGGCCTCTACATCCCATGTTTTTGTTACCCAATCCTCATAGAAATCAGGCTCGTGAGAGACGAGAACGACTGTCCCCTTGTAAGCTTGCAGCGCGCGCTTCAATTCAGCTTTGGCGACTACGTCCAAATGATTCGTCGGCTCATCGAACAAAATCCAGTTGCTTTCTCGCATCATCAGCTTGCAAAGGCGAACCTTCGCCTGCTCTCCGCCGCTGAGCTGATTAAGTGAACGTGTAATATGCTCATTCTTTAGACCGCAGCGAGCTAACGCTGCCCGAACCTCATGCTGATTCATAAAGGAAAATTCATCCCATACATCCTCAAGCGGAGTCATCGTCGGAGCCTTAGCTTCCTGCTCGAAGTAAGCAGGAGATAAATAATCACCCAGATAAGTCTTGCCTTCTAGTGGAGAAATAACACCAAGAATGGTCTTAAGAAGCGTTGATTTACCAACGCCGTTACAGCCTACAATGGCAATCTTATCGCCTCGCTCAATGACCATATCCATCTTTGGCAGCAACGGCTTATTATAGCCGATGACCATTCCCTCTGCCTCAAAGACGTTCTTGCCGCTTGATCGAGACTCTTTGAAGTTAAACGTCGGCTTTGCCGCTTCTTCCGGCTTGTCGATGCGATCGATACGATCAAGCTGTTTCTCGCGGCTCTTCGCACGCCCAGAGGTTGAAGCGCGCGCTTTATTTTTTTGAATAAACTCCTCTTGCTTTTTTATATATTCCTTTTGCTTTTCGTAAGCGTCGATATGCTGCGCTTTGTTCAGTTCAGCCATCTCCACAAACTTCTCATAATTGGCCGTGTAACGCGTCAACTTCGTAAATTCAAGATGATAGATAACGTCGACGACCTGATTCATAAAGCCGGTTTCATGAGAAATTAGAATAAAAGCATACGGATAACTTTTCAAATAATTAGTCAGCCAGTTAACATGCTCTTCATCCAAATAGTTCGTAGGCTCATCAAGCAATAAGACTCCCGGCTTCTCAAGCAGCAGCTTTGCAAGCAGAACCTTCGTCCGTTGTCCGCCGCTAAGAGCAGTGACGTCGCGATCAAGCCCAATCGCATTAAGCCCTAAACCGTTGGCCATCTCATCGACCTTCACGTCGATTAAGTAGAAGTCACCAATTTCTAGCTCCTCTTGAATTTCCCCCATACGAACCAGAAGCTGATCCAAAGTATCCGGATCGGCATCACCCATTTGCACAGTAATATCGTTAAGCTCCTCTTCTAATACAAGTAAAGGAAAAAATGCATCCTTCAACACATCACGAATCGTTTTACCTGCTTCCAGCTTCGTATGTTGGTCCAAATAACCGTAACGAACGCGAGGCGTCCATTCCACCTTGCCCTCGTCCTTCAACAGCTTTCCTGTCAAAATATTCATAAGCGTAGATTTCCCTGTACCATTCGCGCCAACCAGCCCGACATGCTCCCCCTCAAGCAAACGGAAAGACACATTCCTAAACAATACCCGATCGCCAAACGTATGTGATAATTGCTCAACAGTTAACAAACTCATTTTTCTTTATCTCCATTCATGTACGTACCTTGATTAAAACCAACAATGCATTCTATTTTCCCGTACCATTGTACCACAATCATCTATCTTAGGACTGATTAATAAAAACAGCACCAATCCACTTACTTTGGACTGGTGCTTCATTATTTCCACGAACAAATATTAATGCGCAGAACGACTATTTTTAATAAATATCGATGCAATTAAACCGATGACTGCGACAATCAGCACGGGTATGAATGCATGATTAACACCATGAGCTAAATATTTCAGCGGCTCATTAGCCCCATGCTCCGCTATATAATTACTCTGACCAGCTGTAAACATCGTAATCGCAACCGCTGTACCTGCAGCACCAGCTACTTGAGTCAATGTATTTAGAGCAGCTGACCCATCAGCATACAAGTTTGCTGGCAATCCGTTCATCGCATTCGTTTGAGCTGGCATGATTGTCATGGATACACCAACGAAGAATATACACAATATCGCGACAATTTGCCATACTGGTGTCGTTGATGAAATCGTTACAAGGAATAAAATAGAAGCAACCGTAATCAAAGAATAACCGATACGCGTGAATACTTTAGCTCCAACCTTATCGAAGCTGCTGCCGACGATTGGTGACATCAAAATATTCAAGATGTTAGCCGGCAACATGAGTAAACCAGCTCCGATAGCCGTATACGCCAATACACTCTTTAGATATAAAGGTGTTAATATCGCAACGGACAAAATCATAAACATGGTAGCAATCATCATAACAATACCTAAGGAATACATGGGGTATTTAAACACTTGCAAATTAATCATCGGTTCAGACATTTTAAACTGTCGAAGCGCGAACAAGATTAATGCAAGAATACCTGTGATAAGCGGTAACCATACCTGAGGATTAGAAACGGGAACCTCGGCCATCGTGGCTAGCGCATAAACAATACCTCCAGAGGCGATTGTCGATAATAGCAAGGAAAGAATATCGATTCTTGGCTTCGTTATTATGGACACATTATCAATTTTTGAGAATCCAATAAGTAATACGACTGCATACAACACAATCATAATCCAAAAAATATAGTTCCAGCTCAATGAGCTAATAATCAATCCAGACATAGTTGGACCTAATGCAGGACCTGCTGTCATGACAAGGCCAACGATTCCCATTACTGCACCGCGTTTTTGAATGGGAAAAATCATAAGCACAACACTAAACATTAGCGGAAGGAAAATACCCGTTCCAATCGCTTGAACCATACGACCGATTAATAGCATGGAAAAGCTCGGGGATAAAGCAGCCAGCAATGAACCAATTAACGCAATAATAAAAGCGCTAACGATTAACTGACGCGTAGTAAACCAACGCACTAAATACGAGGAAAGCGGAACTAACATAGCTAATACTAATAAATATCCTGTTGTTAACCATTGAGCAGTACCAGGACCTACAGTAAATTCATCCATAATTTCAGTTAACGCCATATTTAAAGCTGTTTCACCGAATAAACCGACGAAGGAACCAAACATTAAAATAAATGCCATTAATTTCGGATTTCTAACTTGCATATGAGCTTGCATAAGTAACTCCTATTCTGTTTTCATTTTTCGACCTAATTGCTGTGAAATAATTCGAAGCGGCCCGCTAGTTCTTTTCGTCAATGAAAGCATTATTCCACCCTCGATAGTTACCGTGATCAGTAGAGCTTGCTGCTTAGCCTCTACAGATGCAATACCTTCCTTTTCGAGCTTGTGAGCGATAATTCGTTCAATATTTTCATACACACCTTCGCATGCTAGTCGAACATTTTCACTTAATGTCCCCATTTCACTCACAATACTTGTAAAGGTATAGCCGACAATTGTCCCATTTGTATCATAGGCGTGAATCAGCTTATCGAGTACTGCCAAAATCGCTTCTCGGGTAGTATCGTATGTGTCAAAAATAATCTTCATATCCTGTGAAATCATCTGATTTATTGTTTCTAAGCAAGTAATAAGCAATTGCTCTTTCCCTAAAGGAAAATGATGATAGAAAGCACCCTTCGAAATATTGCATGTCTGCAATAATTCAGTAAGCCCAACACTCATATATCCTTTTTTCTGAAACAAAGCTGTAGCTGTTTCAATAATATAAGTTTTTGTATCCATACGATCTCCTTTTCACCAGACCAATCAGTCTGTTTGTTACTATATCAAAAATTTCAATATAATTTCAAGCAGTTTTTTTGTAGTTAATTGGGCCAAAAATAAAAAATGACTCACCCTATTGGCAAGCCACCCCAAATATTCTATGTTGTTACCGATCCCCTAGAAGCAATCAAAACATTATATTTTAATGTCTGCAACTATTAAGCTGCTTTCCGTTTGTATACGCGTACCGCAAATAGATAGGCGACGATCAGTATCCCTAAGCACCACGCAAGAGCGACCCAGATATCATTTCCTAATGGTTGACCGGACAGCAGTGTTCGGATGGATTCCACGATCGAGGTCACCGGCTGATTTTCGGCAAAGGCGCGAACGACCCGGGGCATCGACTCGGTGGGCACAAACGCCGAACTGATAAACGGCAGGAAGATAAGCGGATAGGAAAATCCACTTGCACCTTCCACCGATTTTGCGGTTAGTCCGGGAATTACAGCAACCCATGTCAAAGCCAGCGTAAACAACACGAGTATCCCGGCCACGGCAAGCCATGGCAGCACACCCGCCGACGAGCGGAAGCCCATAAGCAATGCAACCAGAATGATAACGACTACAGAAATGACGTTGGATACCACCGAGGTCAACACATGCCCCCACAGTACGGCGGAACGTGAAATCGGCATGGAGCGGAACCGCTCAATGATGCCGCTGCGCTTATCTAAAAACAGGCGGTAAGCCGTATAGGATATCCCGCTTGCTATAGCCATCAGCAATATACCAGGCAACAGGTAATTCACATAGTTATCCGATTCGGTTTGGATTGCTCCGCCAAACACGTAAACGAACAGCAGCATCATCGCAATCGGAATGATGCAGACCGTGATGATGGTATCCATGCTGCGAAAAACATGGCGCATGGAGCGTCCAAGCATGACGCCCATATCGCTGAAAAAATGTTTCTTTGTCGCTTCCATATTACACCGCCTCCTTCTTACCAACAATTGCAAGGAATATTTCCTCTAATGTCGGCTGTTTTTCAACGTATTCTACCTTTGTTTGCGGGAACAGCTTTTTCAGCTCCGAAAGCGTACCACTTGCGATAATCCTGCCTTCGTGCAGAATGGCGATTCGGTCGGCTAGCTGCTCGGCTTCCTCCAAATACTGCGTGGTCAGGAGTATCGTCGTGCCGTTATCGGCAAGCTCCTTGACGATCTTCCAGACCTCGATGCGCGCCTCGGGGTCAAGTCCGGCAGTCGGCTCGTCGAGGAAAATAATTTTCGGATTACCTATAAGACTCAAGGCGATGTCGAGCCTGCGGCGCATGCCGCCTGAATAGGTAGAAGTCCTTCGGTCGGCGGCTTCTGTCAGGCTGAACCGTTTAAGCATGTCGTCTGCAACCTGACGTGAATTTTTGAGGTGACGCAGCTTAGCAAGCATGACCAGATTCTCTCGACCGGTCAACATTTCATCCACGGCGGCAAATTGACCGGTCAGACTGATCGCCTGCCGCACATGATCGGATTGCGTGGCAACATCGAATCCATTTACGGTCACGGTCCCGCCATCTTGTTTGAGCAAAGTGGCAAGGATTCTGACAGTCGTTGTCTTCCCCGCACCGTTGGTGCCAAGCAAGGCAAAAATATCACCTCGCTTCACTTCAAAATCGACCCCTTTTAGGACTTCTGTGTTCTTGAAAGACTTGTGCAGACCTTTCACCACAATTGCTTTTTCCATCCGAATTCCCCCTTTTTACTTTGTTTAATCCGCACCCTTTTTCAAGGCCTTGTTAACTTTTTGGTCAACAGATTCTTGATAGAGGTCAGCATAAGTTTTTGAATCTTTAATTATTTCGTCACAGAAAGCTGCTACGTCTCTGCCCGTCACTTCGAGCACGCCTTTCCCCAACGCTGCACCCTCTTCGAAAAGCTCGACAATTCCCGAGAGCAAACCTATCCCGTCGTTTAGCTCAACAGGACCGACCTTAAAGAGATATTTTTGAATCTCATTATAAACAACCTGATAATCTTGCGGGAGCGCTTTGACACGCGCCACATGCGCGCGCCACTCTTTTCTGCCTTCGATCATATCTCGTATTTTCATTATATCCCTCCTATTTACCTAATTTTTTAGCGATATTATTGTTGAGCTGCTCGCGCCACTTGTCGCGAATAGACTTTGCCCCCTCTTCGCCGGCCAGCGCTGAACAGAAGCCTTTAATGTCATCACCCAAAGCCTCTTGAACACTCTGACCATCTGCCGCCGTTTCTTCAAGCAAGCCAAGCACACCGTCAAGAATTGGCATAAGGTTGCGACCGGTGAAATCAGAGTGCTGCCAAAGATTCATATTAATTGCATCCCATGCCACTTGATAATCAGCCGGCAGTTTTTTGGCTCGAGATTCAAAAGCTTTGAATTCTTTTTTCATGTCGCTGCCCGTGATTTTTTCCCAAAAATTCATTGTTTTCTCTCCTTTAACTCGTTAATTTTTGATGATACGAACGCCCATTTTTCCCAGAACCTCAGCAACTCCTCACGCCCCGCGTCATTGAGCGCGAAAAACTTTCGCGGCGGTCCCATATCGGAGGGCTTTTTGGTGACTTCCACTAACTTGTTTTTTTCAAGTCGGATTAGGATAGTGTACACCGTTCCCTCTACAACATCTGTGAAGCCGAGGGCGTTAAGCTGCCGCGTAATTTCGTACCCGTAAGCTTCTTTTCGGCTTATAATTTCAAGGACACAGCCCTCTAGCACCCCTTTAAGCATTTCTGTTAAGTTTTCCAGTGCAATCACCCCTCGCTATTCTGTACCACTGGTATGAAGTATTACTTACTACAGCTATAAAGTAACACGCAGTAGTTGGTATGTCAATAGCTTTTGCCCATACACATATGTAAATATTATTTTATTGTTCATTGGATCTGCGGCCTTAACGAAATTAAATGAGTATAACCCTCCAAAGTATTAAATGAATTGGAGGGTTACTTTGTCATAACTATTTTATTTCCCACCTTCCCTTCGAAAGAAAGGACACCAACCAAATTCCGTGTAAGCTTCTAAGTGAAATACTCGATCTTCGACTGAGGAAAATAAGTGTTAATATAGCCGCCAAGCGTTTCTTTTATATCCTCCTGCTCCTGATCTGTGTATACATATTTTCCGATCCCATACCGTCCCCACTTCCACTTCCTCTTCGATTCATCAAGCTCTAGCTTTGTCATCGGATAATTTTTCTCGATAACGTTTTTCGCCGGCTTTGTAAAACGATGTTGAATCAACTCAAAGGTCAGATCTTTCTTAGAGGGACCCGAAAGCTTGGATTCTAATTTCTCGAACATTGCTTTATACCCCTCTTTCCACCCGTCATGCAAATAGATGGGAGCAATAATGAAACCTAAAGGATAACCTGCTTCCCCAACTTTCGTGGCCGCTTCTATCCTCTCCTCTTGCCTGGATGTGCCTGGTTCGAAGGTTTTAATTATATAATCATCATTCATGCTGAAGCGAAAACGCGTCCGGCCATTATGCTTTGCGTCAAGCAAATGATCGATATGAGCAAATTTTGTTACGAAACGCAATTGTCCGAATTCAGACTCCCCGAAATATTCAATCGCTTTCTTAAGCGTGTGGGTTAAATGATCAATGCCTGCTATATCTGAAGTACACGATGCTTCAAACCTTGTAATCTCCGGGGCTCTTTCCTTCATATACTGATCTGCTGCTTCAAAGATATCATCGATATTAACATAGGTGCGAATATACGGCTTGCTCCCCATCGTCGTTTGTAAATAACAATAATGACAATGGCCCATGCACCCCGTTGCAAAAGGAATCGCATACTCCGCAGACGGCTTTGATGTATCAAACTTTAAGGTTTTTCTCACCCCAACGACCAGAGTTGACTTTGCAATCCTATATTTTTGAAAATCATTATCTCCAGGCAGGTTGCGGATCTGATTATGAGAGGTTGTCTCCCGAATTTCAACGCCCATACCTTCAAGCTTGGAAACTAATTGTTTTCCCAGGGGATAATCGAGTGCCTTTGGTTCTACATATACAAGCTGAGGTACGAACGGCTTAACCATAATACTCCTCCACATCAGATAACCCGAAAGCTTCTTTATAAGCATTCTCAGCTTCGCTTGCCGTTGGAAATACAGCGACATCATCGTTTAGCGGATAATACGTTTCGTACAAAAATAGCGCAAGATTCCCTTGAGAATTTGGATCGTTCACAACAGCAGCTTCCTGAACATTGGCAACACCCTGCACATGCGGGTTCCGAATAATCACATACACGACTTGTCCTGGTTGATATGCATTCATCATCTTTAGACGTCCTCCATCCTTACTGTTTTACCTAGTGTCACACAAGGCTATGTAAACTATGCCAGCAAGAACGGCGATCATTTACTACTTTTTTTCGAAGTTGGGAAGAGTAACGGGTGAATATATAAAATACTATTGAAAGGGTGAATACATGATGAGTGAGATTACTGATCATCAAGAAGCGATCAAAACTGTTCATGAATTAATTAAAGGGATCGAAATCGCGATGTTAACGACAGTATCAGAAGAGGGACTCGTCTCCCGCCCTATGAAAACCCAGGATGTTGAATTTGACGGTAATCTGTGGTTCCTGACAAAGAAAGATACCGGCAAGTTTCATGAGCTGCTTCAGGAGAAAAACGTGAACGTCGCTTATGTGGGTAAATCCTTTGTCTCGATACGCGGCAAAGCCGAATTAGTGGAGGATAAACAAAAACTGAAGCAATTCTGGAACAAGATGTATGAGGAACTGCTAGAAACGACCTATGACGATCCTAATCTGGTTCTCATTAAGGTTAATGCAGAAACGGCTGAGTATTGGGATTCCGGCAATAAGCTCAAGATGGTCAAGTTCTTATTTAACAGAATGTTAGGCAAAAATACCGAAGGAACGGATATGAATCAAATTGTGAATCTGACTTGAGTAGTGCCTAGTGCTCCTGAGCCCGATTTTGATGCAAAAAAAGAAGTACATCGCCACACGAGGTGATGTACTTCTTAACTTAATGACCAAAAAAGAAGAGCTGAATAAAGAACAATACGGCGAACAAGTAAAAGATCGGATGGACCTCTCTCCACTTTCCACGGACAGCTTTCAGTATAGGATAGATGATGAATCCGACGCCTATACCCGTAGCGATACTGTAAGTCAATGGCATCAGCACGATGATCAGAAACGCTGAAAAGGCTATTTCGAAGTCCTTCCACTCGATCTTCTGCACGACACTGATCATAAGAAATCCGACAATAATCAATGAAGGCGCTGTGACAGCCGGTATAGCGGCAAGCACTCCTGCGACCGGAGAGAAGAACAACGTAAGTCCAAGCATCAAGCTTGCTACTACCGCAGTCAAGCCGGTTCTTCCGCCCACAGCTACACCTGCGCTGGATTCTATATAAGCGGATGTCGGGCTTGTGCCGAGAGCCGCTCCTGCCGTTGTACCTACAGCGTCCGCCAGCAATGCTCCCCTCGATCTCGGAAACTTCCCTTCTTTTAAAAGCCCTGCCTGCTCCGCAACACCAAGCATCGTTCCCGTTGTGTCGAATAGCGTAATGAGCAAGAAGGTAAAGATGACGCTATACAATCCATGGGTGAACACTCCGCCAATATCCATCTGGAAAGCGGTTTCGTTCAATCCACTAGGCATCGCTACAATCTGTTCCGGCAACACCAATAAGCCCATAAACCAAGCAATTACCGCTGTTATTAACATACCGATGAAAAGATATCCTTTTACACGATAAGACATAAGAATTAGAGAAACTACAAGCCCTATAATGGTCAAAAGCGTCATTGGCTCAGACAAAGTGCCGAGCGTGAGCAAGGTTGAAGGAGAATCAACGATTATCTTCGAATTCTGCAGACCGATAAACGTAATAAACAAGCCAATGCCAGCTGTGATCGCATGCTTCAAACTGCTAGGTATCGCATCCAGCAACATGTAACGGAATGAAGTAAGCGATAATCCGATAAAAAGAACGCCAGCCACGAACACCGCGCCCAGTGCCGTCTGCCAAGAAATACCTTGCCCGCTGACAACGCTGAAAGCAAAGTATGCGTTAAGACCCATGCCTGGGGCAATCACGATCGGGTAATTTGAAACGAGTCCCATAATCAATGTGCCGATCATACTCGCAAGAACAGTCGCCACGAATACCCCGTTAAAATCCATCCCTGCCTGACTCAAAATCCCCGGGTTGACCACGACGATATACACCATTGTAAAAAATGTCGTTACCCCCGCCAGCATCTCCGTTGTCCACGAGGTGCCTTGTTTTTTTAATCTGAACCTCGATTCCATTTGCTTTCTCCTCCGAATATAAAATAAAAAAACCTAACTATAAGTATAGGTTGCGTATAAATACACGTAACCTATACTCGTAGTTAGGATTCTTTGGCTCCTTGTAGAAACCCTCAAACCATATTATTGAGGATATACGAGTTCAACAACTTCCATAGAATAATCAATTCCAATTGAATTGTCAACGGATTCTCTGGATTTCACTCGAAATTTCCGAACGATATCTGAAATGGGATGTTAAATATACGTTTTTCGGAATGAAAAATGGGATGCATCTCATCGTCAATAAGTGAGCTCATCCCAATCATTAAAGAACAATTTAATTTTCATTTAACCGAATTCGCTTGTACAATTGAATCTTGGGTGGGCATGGTTTCCCTTCGGAAAGGAGGGCGCCATGGCTATAGTGGATGCAATAACAATCATGATTCTTTTCGGCACTTTTATCATTGCACTATTAACATACATTGAAATTAACTACAAGAGAAAGTAAAAACCCACCCCAAGGTTAGCGCCAAAGGTGGGTTTTCTGCAACTTCATTAACTTGAAGGGCATCCCATCCAAGCCAATTGTATAGGCCGAGTGTTCGCGCACTCGGTCTTTCTAATGCCATTGTAACATGCAAGATGCTTATCTAACAACCGGTTAAATGCAAATAACCCAAATGTTACGGCCAAATAGGCGGGATTCGTTTTTTTGCGCGATGCAGTCGCTCTAAATGAAGCCGTTACCGTGCATCGTCTTTTCCACTACGTCATCGTCGACGAAGCGCGCTGCTGCGAAACGAATGCCGTCATTGTCGGAATAGTCCTGCTCGCTAGGGCCCTTCGGAGCAGAGGGTGCGGCTATAGTATATGGACAAGTTCTGGGCTGACCATCGAGCATACGTTTCTTACATTCGCGAAGGCATCCATCTGACAAGCCTCACTAACCTCAATCCGATATTTATAGCGTCTCGCGTAGACGTCGAAGGTCTCTCATCGGGGGCAAACCGAAATTGCGGGTGTATTCCCGACTGAAATGCGAGGGACTTTCGTAACCGACCCGGAACGCTGCCTCGGCCGCTTCCAGGTTTTCCATGAAAAGCAGCCGGCGTGCTTCCTGGAGCCGAAGCTGTTTCTGATACTGGATGGGGCTCATGCCCGTGACTTCCTTGAAATAATTGTACAAGGATGAAGCACTCATACGGGCATCCTCCGCCAGCACTTCCACCCTCAAAGGCTGTGCAAATTCACGGTTCAGCCGCTCAATCACCTTTGCGATTCGATGGGCTTGGCTGCCAATAATCGCAAAATGCTTCAATGCCTCGTTCTGTTCATTCTGAAGAACCCGGTAAATGATCTCGTGGTTAATACCGGCAGCAAGCACGGGAATATCCTGCGGCGCTTCCAACAGCCGGACAAGCCGCAAAACGGCGTCAAGGAGCGAATTACTCATTCTGTTGATCACCAGTCCGCATCCGGATTCACGTTTAGACCTCTCCGCTTGATACGAAGATTGAATGATTTCGAGAATCTGGTTCATATCTAATTGCAAATGCACACATAAATAGGGCGCTTCCGGCGTTGCCTCCACGACCTGCCCCGTTATTGGCAAGTGAACGGAAGCTGTCAAATAACTGGCAGCATCGTACTGATAGCTCTTTTCCCCAAGCAAGACAACCTTTGAACCTTGGGCCACCACGCACAGAGACGGTTCGTAGACAGAATGAACCGGTTCGGAGATCCGTGAGGCGCGAATAAAGCGCAATCCCGGAATAGCCGTCTCCTGCGAGCCATCCGTTTTTACAAACCGCTTCATTAATTCAATTAATTCCCCGCTTCGATTCACGGACCCTTCTTCCATTTTCCCCGCTCCTATTCACGGTCTTTTTTCTCTCTATACTATGTTGTTTTGGAGGATTAGGCAAGCAATGTGTATCTTCCCGCTACCGCCCAGCTTCCATATCGGTTCATAATGGGGTTGTGGCCATGCAATTCAATTGGAGGTTACGACACTGGTCAAGGTCCTGTTGCTGACGCTTTTATTCAACTTATTAACGTTTCAATCTTGTCAAGATTCGAGTGCCAACAGTCATTCGAACGTGGAAGGAGAGAGTAAAATGAATACCGAACATACAAATTCGAATTCCTATGTCGGCATGTGGGTGACCGCGGACGGCTATATTCGGCACGAGCTGCTGCCAAACCGACGGTACGACGAAGCCCGCGGCGGCCGCAAGAGCGCTTATCAAGGCAGGTACACCATCGAAGGCGATCATATCGAATATGTAGATGATACAGGCTTTACGGCCGACGGCGATTTTGTCGACGGGGTGCTGTACCACGCAGGTATGGTGTTATATCTGGAAGAACACAGAGAAGGGAGCGAGGAATAATGTCTGCACTTAATGGAAAAGCGATTGTCATTACAGGGGCAAGCAGTGGAATCGGCGAAACAACGGCTCGACTGCTCGCGAGTCAGGGCGCTCATGTTGTCATCGGTGCCCGCCGTATGGAAAGATTAGAGGCTTTGGCATCCGACATTCGCGCGGAAGGAGGTTCTGTTGCCGTTCAACAGCTCGACGTAACGGAGCTCGGACAGATGCAGGCAATCATCGAATTGGCCCAGAGCCGTTTCGGTCGTGTGGATGCGATTGTGAACAATGCCGGCGTGATGCCCCTCTCGCCATTGGAAGCCATGAAGATCGAGGAATGGAACCGAATGATCGATGTCAATATCCGCGGAGTTCTCCATGGCGTTGCCGCCGGGCTTCCGATCATGAAGAATCAAGGATTTGGACATTTCATTAACGTTGCCTCCATTGGCGCCTACGCGGTAACCCCGACAGCAGCAGTGTACTGCGCGACCAAATACGCCGTGCGGGCAATTACGGACGGGTTGCGGCAAGAGGTTGCGGGACAAGGCATTCGTGTGACGCTCATATCGCCTGGCGTAACGGAATCCGAGCTGGCCGAGACCATTACAGACAACGAGTCGAGGGAACTCATGAAAGAGTATCGGCGCATTGCGCTGCCGGCATCGGCCATCGCCCGCTCGATCGCCTATGCGATCGAGCAGCCGGCCGAGGTCGATGTAAATGAACTGGTGATCAGACCGGTAATGTAGCATAACTTTAATAGAAGCTGTTCCTCCGGTCCCCATTCCAGTCACATGGAGACTTGAGGTCGGCTTCTTTGGGCTCGGCCTCGATACAGGCTCGAAAGTCACCGTTCGATCCGGCACCGTACAGTTTTTTAGAGCCACTTACGTTAAAGCTCACCTTAACGGGAATGTAGGATTTCATCGCAAGTAGGATTCTCCTGAGTGATGCTGACCAATATAGATATGGAGAAGCGCAATATGATAAATCTGAGTCAAAAGTTGAAGATGAGTAAATTCTTGCGATGAGCTTTTGCGATATTCGGCATAACCTTTTATAAAAGTCTCAGCCATTTCCAGAGATCCATTAGTCATCTGTAAAACATGATTAAGGCAAATGGCAAACTCCATGAAACTCACATCAAGCGAAATAAAATCGAAATCCAGAACACCACTGATTTTATTATCTTGAGCCAATAAGTTGATATTAATAAGTCATGATGAACAAATTGTTTAGGCAGCTTTTCTAGCAGCTCAATTGACTTCTCTACTGATAATATCATTTCTTTATAAAATGCGATGTCACCCCTCGCAATGTGAAAGGGAGGCTCCTCAAAAAAAGACTTTACAGAAGGAATGTCCGCAAGTGGATGAATACCGTATATATTCAAAAAAGGGATTCCGCTGTACGTAAGAGACTCATTTGCATACTTCCCAAGTGCAGATGTGATTTTCCCGACAATCCGACCAAACTCGTCAGCATGGCGGTTTTCAGACAAATCAGGAGCATGGCCTTCAAGAAACGATACCATAGCACCTAGTGGTTCATCGGGAAATCGTACGTAATCATCTCCGCTGTTTGATTTTAATTATTTTTGTCAAGTTTGTCAGGCCAAATGGAACGGATTCGACAGAATAGTTAGAAACATCCTTGAAATAGTAATGAATTAACTCCTCGACTTTATCTTGCATAATATCCTCCTTTCATAAGGCAGCGGCAGCTGTAGCATGAGATGGATTTCTACTGCATTCATTTGCCGATTGCAAGCTTAAGCGATTATCTTATTGCATGTATAAACTCACACCGTTATAATAAAAATAAAGAAGGAGCCGTGCGTCAACACGACTCCGACAGCACAGTAGACCGCTTCAAAGGCGGTCGGCTTCGGAAACGAAATCTACATTACAGAAATAGACCGTACTCCTTGCAACGGGGCGGTCTATTTTTGTTGGTTAATCAATGCAATGATGGCAACAACCAGTGTCAGCAGTGCTATAATAAGCGCACCAAAACCGATCATTAACATCAAAGCGTCTTTAACCTCCATGGGCATCCCTCCCTTCGTAAAGAGGTAGCCGACCACCCTTGCAAACCGTTCTATGTGCTTGTCTTATTGTAGCATAATTTGTAATTATTGAGTGATGAAGTTCCGCCTAAGCCTTCTCCTCTTCCCCCACAGCCACCGGATTCTTCGGATTGGAGCTCCAATCGCTCCAACTACCTGCATACAGCTTCACATTCTTGAATCCTGCATCCTGGAGCGCAAAAAAGTTCGGCGTTGCCGTCACGCCCGAGCCGCAATAGACGATAATCTCATCGTCCTTAGACAATCCTGCGAACCGCTCCGCCTGCTCCTCCGGCGATTTCCACGTACCGTCGGTATGCTTGCCTTCGGACCAGAAGCGATTGATCGCAGTCGGGATATGGCCTGCTGACGGGTCCAGCGGCTCCACTTCTCCGCGGTAGCGAGGAGCTTCTCTCGAATCGATAATGACCGTGCCCGCTTGTCCGATTTTGCTTTTAACATAGCTCTGGTCCACAAGGATTGCGTTATTCAGCTCATAGTCATATCTCACGTTATCTACATAGGCAGGCGCATCAGTCGTCACCTCATAGCCAGCTGCAACCCAGCCTGCATAACCGCCCTCCAGTAAATATACTGTTCCGTCATGACCCAGCCATTGAAGCAGCCATCTTAAGCGCGACGCCATCGCTCCGCCTTGATCATCATAAGCGACAACCGTTGTTGTACGCGAAATACCCATGCTCCCAAGCAAAGCTGCAAGCGCTGCTGGATCCGGCAGCGGGTGGCGTCCGCCCGCTCCATCTGGGCGCTTCGGACTGGACAGATCTTGGCTCAAATCTACATAATAAGCACCTGGAATATGTCCCTCTTCGTACGCTCTTCTGCCCGCTTCTGAATCATTAAGCGCATATCGCGCATCAACGATGACGACTTCGCCCTTGCCTAGCTGCTCCTGTACCCAATCTGCTTTTTTGTAATATGTCATATGTACCAGCTCCTTATCTATTTCATTTAATATCTTTCACCTAATATCTTATACGACTTAAACAGTTCGTAGATAAGGCTAACTTTCCTAATACAGCTGCCGGTTTTTCTCTATCCATGCGTCATTAGCATAACCGCGCTCTTCCCAATATCCAATATGCTCACCCTTGATCAGCTCGATACGGTTTAGCCATTTCACTGATTTGTAAGCATACATTTTCGGTACGACAAGTCTAACCGGCCCTCCATAATCACTCGGAATCGGATCACCGTCATGCAGCATCGCTGCCATTACTCCATCCATCTTGGCCTGCCTTAAAGTCAACATATCCGTGTATACCCCATCCCCTGAGTACAGTTTAACCGACTCCGCTTCAGACTTTACACCCGCCATATCCAGCAGTTCCTTTAGCGGGATGCCTTCCCATGTATTGTTATATACCGACCAGCCAGTCACACAATGAAAATCACTCACTTGAACCTTCCTTTTCAAAGCGACGAATTGCTCCCAGTTCCAAGTGATCAGCTTCTCAACCATTCCATCAATGGTGAATGACCAGTTATCATTCGTAAAACTCGGAATCGGTGTCACCGTATATACGCGAAAATGCCCCTTCGCTCCGCCGCCTATAACTTCTACCGACTCTGGAAGTGGCTGCGGTGCAGGGATGAGCTGGTTTCGATCCCCAGTGCCTATACCATCCAACAATCCGCTTCCTTTAACACCAATAGATTCTCCCACCCACTTAAGGAACGAAGGACCTAAAGTTATAGCAATACCCGCACCAATAGCTCCTTTAATGAAGCCTCTGCGCGAATATAACGGTTGAGGCGATGCAGCTGGGTGCAACCCCTCTTCTCCTTCGACGCCAACTTCTTTCCGCTCGCTCTTAACGCTTCGGCGATTCGGCTCCTTCAGCCATTTCACTCGCGTTAGCGAGTGGTAAATGATATAAGGCAGACCAATCCAGGTTAGCAGGTCATGCACAACAAGCGCGACATTTGCGACAGCAGGACCGACCGTCCTAAATTGCCATAACAACACGCCCGAACCGAACCAACCGAGCAGCAGCGCCAGCACAACGAGCACATTAAAACGCTGCCACGATCGCTCTCGCAGCTGTCTCCAATGCCTTCCTGCTAGCAGCAGGTAGTAGAGAACAGGAACAAGAGAAGCAATCCCGACGATCGTATGCAGCCACTTGATCCATACCCGTCCTTCGCCAAGCACGCCGCGCCAGAAGCCTCCGACCAACACGAGTCCGGTCAACGCCAATATTACGGTAATCCAGCCATTCCATCTATGCAGGGACGCAAGCTTCCGTCCATAGCCTTTTTGCAGCCGATTCAGCCAATCACTTCTCACGCGCAAGCCTCCTCAGGAACAATAAGCTTCTCACGTTCACCATATACTGCCTATATTATATCGCTCCCAAATAACTTATTCGATCATCCTGCACATCTTCCTACAAAAAATAATGAATAGCAAAAAAAGCAGTGTCTGGTCACCCTCGCAGTACAGTGTTTGAACAAGCTGCTCTTGTATACAAAAAAACGACAATTCAGAGCATCATCCAATGTCCTCCGAATCACCGCTTTATTCATAACCCTATACGTTTATACCGTCAAAAGAACCGGTCCTTTCTTAGTCACTGCCACCGTATGCTCATACTGCGCCGCCCAGCCGCCGTCAACCGTTCGCGCCGCCCAGCCATCCATTGCAATGAATACGTCAGGCGAACCGGTGGTCAGAATCGGTTCGATCGTTATGACCATCCCTTCCTCCAGCATGATACCTGTGCCCGCAGCTCCGGTATGGAATACGGGCGGATACTCATGTATATGACGCCCAATGCCGTGCCCGCTGAACGCTGACACGACTTGAAAGCCGTCTGCTGCTGCCCGGCGCTCAATCGCATACCCAATATCGCCGATATAGCTGCCCGGCCGCGCCTGCTTAATTCCGGCAAGCAATGATTGCTCAGCAGACGTCAACAGCCTGCGATGTTCCTCGCTCACTTCTCCGATCGCATAGGTCCAAGCAGAATCCGCCTTCCAACCTCCTGCATCTGCTACCATATCAATCGTGACGATGTCCCCGGCTTGCAACGGCACTGAGTCCGGAAATCCATGACAGGCTACATCATTTACAGAAGCGCATATAGCGTAGGGATACCCTTTATATCCCTTCTGGGCAGGCAGTACACCGCGATCCAGCAAGAAGCGCTCGACAAATCGATCCAGCTCCAATGTCGTTACACCCGGCGCGATTCTTTCAGAGATCGCTTTGTGGCAAGCCGCAACGATTTTACCAGCTTTAAGAATGCCGCGAATATTTCCTTTCGTTTTGATAGCTGTCGTCATGTCATGACCTCCTTCTCATTAATCCATATTCAGGAAGCACTATTAACATGACATGGAAGCGTTAAGGACAGAACTCGCGCTTCGAAGGCACAATACTGGGCGATTCTCCGATTCTCGGTATATGTTTAGTTTTAGGAGCATGGATGCGGTCATAGCGTCTCACAGCGCAGAAAAAAAAGCTCTATCGAAGCATCGTCGCATCAATAGAGCTTAGCATGTAAAGTAATGTAATGTAATCTGATTTAAATTAACCGACCGAGGAATTCAATCTGCCTAACTCATCCTCCACCAAAGATGTCAATTCATCCTCGTATCCGCCTGTAATTCGATACTTGCGAATATATTCCTTAACAAACTTACGCGGATCCTTGGGTTGAAAAATTCTAGTGAGCTCCATTAGGCTTTCTTTGACTTCATTCTGGCTATGTTTTGCCATGAAATCTCCTCCCCATTACGTTGGATGGTCGTCCTAAATATCAGTACACGCAACCACTTGCGGCAACAATAACCGCAATAACCCCCATTCTGTGCAGATACCTCATGGCCATAATTTCAATTTTCGTATTTTTCATACTATTATAACATTTGGGAATACATTATGAAAGTGAACATTTTCTAGTCAGAAGGCGGGCTTTGTTCGTATGTTGTTGCAACCTCCTCGGCACCCTCCCATTCATCTGCTGATTTGCGAGGCGAAGGACCGACGCCAACCGCATCGGTTGGTTCAGAAGCGAGCCTATCCTTGCTGTTAAGCCTTAAAAAAGCGATAACGCCAATGACCGCCACTACGATGCCAAATGCTAATAAAAGCACGGTTACCCAGCCCTGAACCATCCCTTCTCCTCCTTTCTTTCTGATCTCTTACTTCATATCCTATATCGGATTTTTCACCCTCTTTGTTGATATATCTGGCCGCCTGCATTCAATTACAAATATTACATACAATTATAACTAGTTGGATAATCATAATCAATCGAACCCTTGACCTATACGCCTGCAGACAGGGAAGCTGCATTATTCACTGCTGCCGCTTTCCTCCTCCTCTTCCTGCAGTCTGCGTCTTAACACTTTACCTATCATCGTCTTTGGCAGCTCAGTCCGAAAAGCATATTGCCGCGGCACTTTGAAGGCTGCCAGCCGTTCTCTGCACCATGCGTCGAGCTCCTCAGCCGTTAAGTCAACATTGTCTTTTGCGATAATAAAAGCTTTCACCGTCTCGCCCCGATAGCCGTCCTTTATACCGACAACCGCTGCTTCTTTTACCCCCTTGTGCTCATACAACACCTCTTCTACCTCACGAGGATAGACGTTGAAGCCGCTGGCGATAATGACATCCTTCATTCGATCCATAATAGAAAAATAACCTTCTTCATCCATAATGGCCAAATCTCCAGTACGCAGCCAACCGTCCTTCAATGTATGGGCGGTCTCCTCTGGCCGGTTCCAATAGCCTTTCATCACCTGCGGTCCGCGTACAAAAAGCTCTCCGAGCTCTCCAGAAGGCAGTTGCTGGCCCGTAATGGGGTCAACAATGACAGCATCGGTATCTGGCATTGGAATGCCTACAGTCCCGTTCTTTCGATTACCCCATAGCGGATTAGCATGCGTTACCGGTGACGCCTCTGTTAAGCCATAGCCTTCAATAAGTCTGCCTCCTGTCATCTGCTCGAATTGCTCCTGAATCTCAAGAGGAAGCGCCGCCGAGCCGCTTACACATATATTAATGGAGGACATATCTGTCGACGCAGAATCCTTATGATTAATTATCGCCACATACATCGTGGGCGCACCTGGAAAAATAGTCGGTTTAAGCTTGCCAATTGTCTGCAATACGGCTGCCGTTTCAAATCTAGGCAGCAGAATGAGCTCTCCAGCACGCAGCACGGACATATTCATTAATACCGTTAACCCGAATACATGAAACAATGGAAGCGCAGCGAGAAAGCGTTCCTTCCCTTCCTCTGCTTTATAGCACCAAGCAGCAAGCTGCATCGTATTCGCTACAAGATTGCGATGAGTAAGCATAACCCCCTTAGGCGTTCCTGTTGTACCGCCTGTATATTGGAGAGCAGCAAGCTCCTCTCCCTTCGAAGGCTCAGGAAGCTTTATGGCTATCGGCGATTTGCGGCCCCTCGCAAGCAAGCTTCGATAGCTTATTACACCTTTCATACCATAAGGGACGTCAATCTTAATCCCTTCCTTCTTCTGTTTTAACGGATAGAGCATACTCTTCGGAAATGGCAGTCCGTCCTTAATAGAAGTAACGATAACCTGCTTAAGTACCGACAGCTTGCCAAGCTCCGGTTCAGTGCCCCGTATGCGGTCAATTCGTGAATAAAATAAATCCAGCATAATTATTGCCGATGCACCGCTGTCAGCAAGCTGGAACTCCAGCTCACGCTCTACATACAGCGGATTCGTCTGAACGACGACCGCCCCTGCGATAAGTACGCCATAAAATGCAATGACGCTCTGTGGACAATTAGGCAGCATAATCGCTACTCGGTCGCCTTTTGAAATCCCTGAAGCTGCAAGCCCATTCGCCAGCTGTACCGCCTCGGCATGCAGCTCACGATAAGAAAGCTTCTTCCCCATAAAATGAATCGCCGGATGATTAGGGTACTTCTGAACCGATTGCAGCAAAAAAGCAACGAGACTCTGATCCGGATAATCGATCGTTTTGGGAACCTCCTCAGGATAATGCGCAAGCCAAGGCTTCGGCGGATCAACTGGCGGAGTAATAGGCTCCATACCTTTTCTCTCCCTTCACAGCATGTATTAGACCCAACAGACGAGCAGGTTTTAAAACGCTTTCAAGAAAAAATCCTATATTTCAAAAAAGCGTAGTGCTCCATATATATGATTTCTGCTGGTCATTAATGCCGTTGCAAAATTCGAGTGCTTGGACAGTCATGTAAGGCAGCTTTATCGATATTAACGGTAGCTTTTTCCGCTAGCCAATATATTCGGACACATAAAAAGAACCTTCGAGCTCCACCAATCTTATGGATCTGAAGGTTCTTTGGATTATATTTACAATGTCATCCTGCCATACTTCTTTTGAGACAGCCTTCTCTATTGTATAGCAAAGTCGGTAGCAATCTCACGTATGCAATCCGGCGATTCAAATGAATCATGCTGCACTTCATTCGTGACAGGATACGCCCGCATGAGGTAGGAATCCATTGCCTCTAGATGCTTTCGCAGACCGGACAGCTCCGTTAGACGCGGATTAAGCCAATCCTCCACGCCTTCTTCATCAAGGATGACTGGAACGCGAGGTTGCCAGCTTGACATAGCGCCAGAGGTTGGGGCTGTAATGATCGTAAAAGCGCGCTGCTCCTCTCCAGAGGGACTGCGCCAGCAATCATAAATGCCTGCAATGCCAAAAACCTCTTCATTAGGAATGACAACATGCATCGTCTGCGGATCACGCTCAATATTGGATGGCCTGCGTCCAAAAAAACCGCTGCACGGCACAACACAACGCTGTCTGCGAAGCATGCCATCTAAAAAGGGTTTAGAGAACAGTGTTGAATGCTCCGCATTAATAGCGTCCTTAGCCCAGAATGGGTACAAGCCCCATCTAGACTCCTGAATCATCCGCTGCTGATGCCGATCATTCATTATAATTGACACTGTCTGCGTAGGCGACACATTAAATCGATTCGTATAGCATCTAACAATTTTGCTTACATTGAATTTCCGAGCTATCTCTCCACTCTCTGCCGTTAAAGAATACCGTTCAATCATCGTTGTCACTCCTCTAAGTCGTTGATTGAACCAGTTTTTGCTAAAGAGCTGGAAATTATGCACATTGCTGCAGATTACATCGTGAACCGTTTGCGAAACTTTAATGGCGGCATACCCGTATGCGACGCGAACAGCCGAGAGAAATGCGGCGTCTGCTTAAAGCCTGTCTCTTCAGCAATTCTTGCTATCGGCCAATCGGTCTTGAGCAGCAGCAGCTTCGCTTGATCCAAACGATAATACAGCAAATACTGCTGCGGCGTACAAGCGAACACCTCGGTCATTGAGCGAGTGATGTAATTGATATGCAGCTGCAATACATCGCTAAGCATGGAGTTTGTAATATCTGAACGGTAGTTCAGCTTCAAATAGGCCGCAGCCCGTTCAGCAACCGACACGCTCGCTCGCGCTGAGTCAGAGCGCCAGCCTTCATCCAGCATTTGCAGCAAATGCAGGAAACGCTGCTGTCTCTCCCAGAATGCGCCATGCGTTGAGCTTTGGGCGGCTTCATGCAGCTGTGAGAAAATAAGCTTCGCTTCATCCGGGTAGCTAAGCTTCATCTGTTTTGGCAATCGAATTGCATAGGTGTAGTAATCGCCGCGCAGCGTGCCTGGTTGATTGCCCTCCGTCTCCTCCCAAGCGCCTACTGTCTGAAAATGCACCCAATCGAATACTGTAGTCTCTTCGCATGGCTGTGTAGAATAATGCCATCGATCAGGTCGTAAAATAAGCATATCTCCTGGCCTCAGCGACCATTTTCTATTATCTTCCGCTATATGTAAGGAGCCTTCATTCACAAATAATAAATCAAACACGCCTAGATTAGAGCGATTGGGATGCTCCTCACCGGCGCGATATGTCAATCGATTCGATTCAATAAAAAAGGGTAACGGGGGTGAACGAAATGTTAGTAATAGCTCCTCTGACAACCTAATCTCTCCCTGTCTGCGCATGCACAATAAGATAATGTCATGTTACTCGAAAAAACGCATAAATGTCTATAGAAGATAGCGAAGGACAACCACCAAGCGCTGCTGTTCGGACAAAACTAGAAGTCCAGCTTAAATCGAAGAGTAATGTGATCGTCCTGAAACTTAACATCGCTAATTCTCACAAGCAGATTCGTTGATATACCAAGCGGAATCTCCTTCCTCTCAAGCATCGAGACGGGAAGCTCCAGCTTTTTGGTTGTAAGCCGCTGCGGCTCCAGCACAAGATTGGGATTATCCCAGCGCAGCGTATATACAGCCAGCAGCTCTGCATCAATTCGCTCGCGGTATCGTACATTCATTAATGCATGAAGCTGCTCTCCATGAAGCTCAAAGCTGGCTCCTGTAATTTCAACATGCTTAGCCTCGCCTTCCGCTTCAACACTGCCGCCTGATTTGACCAGCATCATTTTGACCAGACTATTAACATCCGATTCTGTCAAAACCAGCTCAGGGCGCAACTTGATCATCATATCTACAAGCTTGCTGTCTACATCAATCGGCTCATAGTCCAGACTGAGTTCACGCTCAGGAGCGATATAGGAGAGCAGCCACCACCCCGCGCCTGCGAGTAATAGAACGATAAGAATGAATGCGGCAAACAATCTTTTAATCATTTTGTACAAGCAAAACGACTCCTTCGGTTGTATCTTGCGTATATCAACATATGATAAATGCATGTCCATCCCTTTTCAATGCTATGCTATAATGTAGCTTAAAATTAATGGTTTTTAATCGCATGGAGAGGACGGTCTACATGAGCACTAATTTTACTACTCGTATCGGTCTAGAAGAAATTGTACAAGCACAAATGCACTTGAAAGATGTCATCTCCCGCACTCCGCTGCAATATAATCGCGTGCTGTCTGAACGTTACCAATGCCAAGTATGGCTTAAGCGCGAGGATTTGCAAATTGTGCGATCCTTTAAAATTCGAGGCGCCTACCATCTTATACGTTCCCTAGGCTCTGACGTTGTGGCTAAAGGTGTTATTTGCGCAAGCGCAGGCAATCATGCACAAGGCGTTGCTTATTCATGTCAAGCGCTCGGAATTCCTGGAAAAATTTATATGCCGAGCACAACCCCTCGTCAAAAGGTGTCTCAGGTTTCTTTTTTCGGCGGATCGATGGTTGAAATCGTGCTGACTGGCGATACTTTTGATGATGCCTATGCACAAGCCCTCGCCGACAGCAAGCAAAGCGGCATGGCGTTCGTGCATCCCTTCGACGACCGTAAAATTGTAGCCGGCAACGGTACAATTGGACAAGAGATTATGGAAAAATCAGAGACTGCGCCTGATTACATATTCGTTAGCATCGGTGGCGGGGGTCTAGCGGCAGGCGTCGCATCTTACGCCAAAATCGTATCCCCAGCAACCTCAATAATCGGCGTAGAGCCTGAAGGAGCTCAGTCCCTTCGTTTATCTTTGGACGAAGGCAAGGTTACGCCGCTTGATGAAATTGATAAGTTCGTTGATGGAGCAGCTGTGAAACGTGTCGGGGAGCTGACCTTTGAACTGTGCAAAGAGCTGCTGGATGCAGTCATAGCTGTTCCGGAAGGCCAGGTGTGTACGACGATTCTAGATCTTTACAATGAAAATGCAATCGTAGCAGAGCCTGCAGGCGCCCTTCCTATTGCCGCCTTAGAGCAATATCGGGAACAGATTATCGGCAAAACTGTCGTTTGTGTAGTAAGCGGAGGCAATAATGATATCGATCGTATGCAGGAAATTAAAGAACGTTCGCTTATTTATGAGGGACTCAAGCATTATTTCATGTTGAACTTCCCTCAGCGTGCAGGAGCGCTTAGGGAGTTTTTGGACCAGGTGCTTGGACCGAATGATGACATTACCCGTTTCGAATATACAAAGAAACATAATAAGGACAATGGGCCGGCGCTTGTCGGTATTGAGCTCAAGCATCGCGAGGATTATACCGGCTTAGTGGAACGAATGAAGAAGAAGGGCTTCAAATTTATAGAATTGAACAAGGATCCTGTTTTGTTCAATCTGCTTATTTAATATTCTAAATTAGTGAGGTTAAACAATGAGCGACTTGCAAGAGTGGATTCAGCATGCTCGGAATATCAATTTAGAGCAGCTGCAGGCTACATTAGAGAGCTATTCTCAGTTCGGTCCGCTGCCTGGTTTTTTGCTGGTGCTGCTGGAATCATTCCTACCGTTTTTACCTCTTATGCTTATAGTAGCAGCTAACGCTAACATATACGGCTTGGGGGTCGGCTTTTTACTGTCATGGCTTGGCGTCATGTCCGGAGCGATATGTCTGTTCTGGATCAGCCGGAAGCTTGGAGGCCGAGTAAAAAGCTGGGCAGAGCGCAAATACCCGCGAATGAAGCGTTTCTTTGATTGGATCGAGCGAAAAGGCTTTACGCCTTTATTTTTGCTCGCCTGCTTTCCTTTTTCGCCATCCGCAATTATTACGACGTTGTCCGGGCTTAGCAAGGTACCCTTCAGTACTTTTATTATTGCAACTGCGTTAGGAAAAGCGGTTATGATTTTCAGCATTTCACTCTTGAGCTTCGATATCGGCAGCTTTAGCAATGGCCCATGGCGTATTATTATAACACTCGCTGTTGTCGTTGCTTTATGGTTTGGCGGCAAGCAGCTGGAATCCCGCTATCAAGTCAATTAAATGTTTTTCCTGTCTTTTCAGCCTGTCTGCTCGCTCATAATTTCTTCTTGCTGTGGCACACTATAGACGTTTCTTATGTAGAAGCCTATACCATAAGGAGGGACGAGCATGACTGATAAGTTGCCGTCAGATCAACAAAGAGCAGCCAGTAAAGCACAATCCAAGGCCGATCAGCATGCAGGCAGCAAAGCGGAAGCAAGTGCTATGCAGTCTGAAGCCGACCGTGCTGCTGTGCCTAAGCACGGATTATAAGGACAGGAAGGTTGGTTGATCGCTAATGAGCAATGACCGCAAATTTAATGAGATGCCGCCGATATCCGGTGAGCCGGTTGAGATTGATGGTGTATACACGAATGAGTGGGGACGTCAGGAGCAGTTAGAGCACGGACAAACTTTTCCCTCCGACCCTATACTTGGAGCAACGGAATGGAAGCTGTCTGAGCTAAGCTTTGACAATCACCATAAAGGTCAGACCGACCCTCGCTTAATTCCCCATGACGATGATGATGATCCCGAAGCGCATATGCAGCATCCTCGTCGTCATAAAGGCAGCAACAAACGGCAAAACTAATTGATTTCATTGAGGCTGTCCTATAAGTATTCTCTTATCATGAGAATACCTCAGTTAAAGAACCTTCAAATCCACAAGAATGTGGATTTGAAGGTTCTTTTTAAATAAGGATTCCAATTTCCCCTCCGCACCCTTATAATATTTCCGACATGTTATCTCGATATTCTACTATACATGAACAGAATATTCTGCTTTATATGACGGTAATTCAACTTTATATGACAGGAGCGCCTTCATGTATTTATTCGTTATCAATGTCTTCTCCGGCAACGGTCGAGGGCAGCGAGCTTGGAGGAAAATCGAGCCTATTCTCAAACGGGATCAAACTCCTTACCGTTTTATTATGCTTAATACTGAGCAAGCAATGGATGCTGTTCTGAATCATATCCATAACAAAGAGACTGCTTGGAAGGCAGTTGCTATCGTAGGCGGTGACGGCACGATTCACAGCCTGCTTCCTATTCTCATCAACGCCGGTATACCGACAGGACTTATTCCTGCGGGCTCTGGCAATGATACGGCTCGGGAGCTTGGCATACCGATGAAGCCGCAAGCGGCATTAAAAACACTGTTGCGCGGGTCGACAATCAAGCTTGACCTCATACGGACGACGATGCAGGACTCAACGTCACATTATACATTAACTGCTGTAGCCACAGGCTTTGACGGCATGATTGCCGCTAAAGTAGATCAGTCCTTTTATAAAAGCTGGTGCAATCGCCTCGGACTCGGATCCTTTGCTTATATTATCGCTTTGCTCCAGACACTCGTTACCTTCCGCCCCTTCGAGGTATCCGTTACTATAGACGGCAAGAAGTGCAGCTTCGAGAAGGGATGGCTAATTGCTATTGCCAATACGAGCAGTTATGGGGGCGGACTCGCGATATGTCCGACTGCTGTGCCTGATGATCAAATGCTGAATATATGCATCGTCCATTCTTGCACACCGCTAACGCTGCTTTCCCTATTTCCGACGGTTCTCTTCGGCAAGCATATCAAGCTTCCATACGTCACTATGCTCACTGGCCAGAACATTATGATTGAAGCAAACGATGATAGATGCATTCCTTCTCTCGGAGACGGAGAATCGCTGGGGTCGCCGCCGCTGCGAGCTGAATTGGTTCCGCAATCTCTTATAATGATAAAATAGTAGATTACAGTCAATTAGACTCTCGTCAGAGATAGGTTTTACTTCCTATAATAGGGGGTATAATAGAGATGGGCTGCTTCTATAATTACTCACTGCAGTTCTATTTATGATCTCATTGTACAAATATATTGGAGGAATCGTTATGGGCATTATGAAAGAGTTTAAAGAGTTTGCTATGCGCGGCAACGTCATCGACCTAGCAGTTGGCGTCATTATTGGAGGAGCTTTCGGTAAAATAGTAACCTCGCTGGTAAATGATATTATTATGCCTCCTATCGGTAAACTAGTAGGAAATGTAGATTTCAAGGATCTTAAAATTGATTTGTATTCAGCCGAGGACGCGGAAGCTCTTGGTGCTGGCGCGACAGCGTCTATTAACTACGGCAATTTTATCAACATCATGATCGATTTCATTATCGTTGCTTTCTGCATTTTCTTGCTTGTTAAAGGTATCAACATATTGCGCAGCAAGGCTCATCCAGAGAAAGAAGCAGCACCGGCTAAGCCGACAGAAAAGGAATGTCCTTACTGCTTGTCTCAAGTACCGATCAAAGCGACTCGCTGCAAACATTGCACTTCGGAGCTAGAAGTGGACATGCAGCATGCGTGAAGAGCTGTTTGACATTTACGACGAAGAGCTTCGTCCAATTGGAACAGCGCCGAGATCTGAGGTGCACAGACAGGGTTACTGGCATCGCACCTTTCATTGCTGGCTGACGCGCCGCGAAGCTGAAAGGCGCTACGTCCTTTTCCAGCTTCGCACAATGAACAAGGACACGAATCCTGGCTGTTATGATATTACAGCAGCAGGTCATCTTGCTGCTGGCGAAACGATGCGCGAGGCCGTTCGCGAGCTGAATGAGGAGCTCGGCGTCCAGGCCTCCTTCGAACAGCTTATCCCGCTCGGGCAGATTCGCGAGCAAGCTGAAGGCATCGTCAACGGCAGCCGCTATACCGATCGTGAGGTCAGCGACGTGTTCGCTCTTGTGACAGATGCTCCTCTTGCTTCTTTAAGCCTCCAGCCAGAAGAAGTGGCTGGGGTATATGTGGCCGACCTGGAGCAGCTGCTCGCTTTATTCGAGGGCTCGCTTGCTGAGCTGCGCGTTGCTGGCGTCGAAGCGCAGCCTGAAGGCGGGCCGTTGCTTCACAAGGAACGCATCGTCCTGCGGAGTCAGTTCGTCCCTCGCGACCTTTCTTATTATGTGAATACGTTGAAGGAGCTGCGTCATTGTACGTAGCTCTTTTTAGCTTTGCGGTTTTGTTTGCCGCGGTTAATCCTGCCCTTTCCCCATGCCCGCCGCCTGACCTTCTTCCGCGCAAGCCCATAGCGGTCTCCCAATTGCGATACCAGTTATCGATTAAGCCGTGAATATTATAAAACTCCGTGTTGCGCGGCGCTAAATCAAAGTCATCCATCTCCGGCTGATTGTTTAACTGAGCAGTCATCATATGCATACAGCCATGCAAATTCATCTCAATAAAACTTCCGAGCTCGTCTGCAGACCGAAATGAACGCGGATTGGCGGTCACTCTCTGCTCGGCAGCCCCATTGTAGCATTGCGTCCGCCTTATTGCTTCCGGCACGCTTGGCCATGGCATAACTAACGCAGGATCATAGCCTTGCTGCCTGTACCAGCTAAGCACCCTTCCAATGTAGTTGCGATGAAACTCTAGAAACCGCTGTCCAAATCCAATCGGTGGAACCGTCCCCGGTACAATATGATTCGCATGATGCCATGCGCCATGCTCCTCCAATAAGCTCTGCGGAAAATTAGGAATTAGCGGCATTTTTACACCTCCCTGGCAATCATCACGCCTTAAGCAGATACTCTACATCATATGCGAAGAAGTGAAAAATGCGCCCGTCATCAGCTGTGATCGATCAGATGATTAAGCTAATTACATTTACGCACCGAACATCAATAGGAGCCCTCTGCTCACGCAGAGGGCTCCTATTAACGAGATTAATAGACACGTTGGTTCGTACAAGCGTCAAAAATACGCTTCACGCAAATATCGAACGTGATCTTTACATCGCCATGACTGCCGAACGCACAGCATATACGAACACAATCGGAATCATTAGAATTGAAGAAGCACACAACATGACATTCACAACCAATGATTGATTGAATTTCCTTCACATCATGGCAGCGGATCGCCTTAACGAAATCACCAGCAACTTCCCTCTGTTTCAACTTATTGAAGAGACAGCTTAATTCATCGCCAGCTTCTTGCATAGCTGCGACAGCAGGATCCTCTCTTCTTCTGTGGCATGAGCTCCCGTTATTGGATACCTTTGCTCTAGTGGATGTCTTTACCTTACGCATTATCATTGTAGATTTGGCGGACATTTCTTCCCCCCCTTTCAATCAGGCATAGTTTAATATATTCAACTACACGAAAGAGGTATGGACAAATAGTAACCGTCAAAGGTTTATTTTTCATTTCTCCAGTTTTTAATACATGCTTAATATGATTAAGATTCGCATATGCTATACTAATTGTAGAGACTACAATAAATGTTCTGTAGGTGATTGCTATTCAGCTTCTTGCTATGCTAACGATGCTCATTGATCATATGGGCTATCTATTCTTCCCAGATCAACAATCATGGCGAATCATCGGACGAATCGCATTGCCTATATATGCATTCGCACTTGTGCTTGGATACCACCGCACCCGTAATCTGCCGCGCTACATAAAGCGTACCGCCATTATAGCCGCTGCATCACAGATTCCATATATGGCTGCTTTCAATGTAATGGAGGTTAATGTAGTCGGCACGCTTCTTGTCTGCTTGATCCTCTTATGGGTAACGGATCGCTGGAGCGGCCGTCCGCTGCTTCAGTCCATCGCTGTACTATCCGCATTAACGGTGCTTGAGCTTGTGCCGTGCGACTATGGCTCGTATGCCGCAATTCTCGTTCTTATTTATCGATATGCGCCAGCCAAATGGATGCTCCTTGCCCATCTAGCATTAAACTTGGTCTTCTTCCTCTTGAAGGGCTGGTATATCCAGCTATTTAGCCTGCTTCCAACTTTCATGCTGGTCAGCATGCCGATGTTTATGAAGACGTTAAATCAGGTACGCGTATCCAAATTCGTATGGCGCAGTTTTTATCCGCTGCACTTGATTATTCTTGCTATTATTCATTACTTATTGAACGAAATGTGAATTGTTTGGAAAGTATGAGTAAAATAAACAAAATCCTGACGTACCCCTCATATCGGATTAAACATTATCCGCTATTATGATAAAAAACAAATGGAGGTGCGAGGTTATGATGAAAGTCATAAGCTTTAAAAATCGGGCAGTCCCTGTATACTATCGTAACGAACAATCCTCAGCGGTCGACCAGCTTAATCATAAATTGCAGGAGATGGAGCTAGACTTCGAATTCCGTAAAAAGTGGAAAAGGATTGCTTTAGTCGAGGTCGTTCGTGATGTCGCAATCTTTCAATATAATGACGGTACTAAGCTGTACTTAGAGGTAGGATAAATGATCCCGCCTCTTTTTTTATTTTCAACTAAAAAAGAGCTCTCCCATCGGTTGTTTTGCCGCCGGAGTGCTCTTCTCTGCACCCTATTTGCGTATCATCGATAAATCCAACACATTCAGTTCCTTCGGCTTGCCTAGAAGGAAGCCCTGTACATAATCGCAGCCCCAACTCTTCAGCAATTGATATTGCTTCTCGGAATCGATGCCTGCTGCCGTTACCTTCATCCCAAGCTTATGCGCTAATACAATCAACGACTCTATTATAATTCTCTCCGCTCCGTCCTTCTCAATCGCTTGTACAATGATTTTATCGAGCACCAGACCATTAATAGGCAATTGATATAAATGGCTTAGAGCAGTTACGCCATGGCCGAATCTATTCAAGTAGACGGAGGCTCCAGCAGCCCGCAGCCAGCCTAATGCGGATACAGCTAGCTCTGGCAGCCCGCCGCCCGCCGATTCAATGACTGAGAAGGTCATCTGAGCAGGGCTAAGTTCATATTCCTGTACCAGATGCCGCACTGTTTTTGCAAAAGAAGGCTCACTCAGCTGTAATGCTGACACCTGCAAAACCATATTCAGCTCGTCCACCCCATACTCCTTCATGGACTTTAGCATTTTGCAGGCTTCCCTGATAACCCATTCGCCAATAGGGTTAATTAACCCATTGTCCTCGGCTAGCGGCAAAAACTCTTCAGGTTCTATTGTCCCAAGCTCCGAATGATTCCAGCGAATCCTAGCTTCAAAGCCGCGCAGCTTGCCATCGCCTAATGCATATATCGGTTGATAATGAATATGGAATTGCTGCATGTACAGTGCCGGTCTAAGACCCGCAGCAATAATCGATTTTCTCATCAATCGCTTATTGTCATCCGCTTGATAGAAGGTGATCCGATTTCCGCCCTGACTCTTTGACTCGTGCAGCGCTGTTTCAGCATGACTGATAAGCTGCTCGCTGACACGACTATCCTGCGGATAATGCGCCGCTCCGATGCTTGCTGTCAAATAGATTTCTGTCCCATTATCATCTACCGGCCGCTCCACGACATACTTCAGCGCTTCTACCGCCGTAGAAGCATCGATCGCCTCATTTAATATCGGTAAAGCTACCAAAAAGGAATTGCCATCTATGCGCGCCACCATCGCTTCATTGGGAAGTGACGCTTTAAGCCGCTTTGAAACCTCGTCTAGCACTCTATTGCCAAATAGATTGCCTCTTGTTTCATTGACTTCATAGAATCGGTCTAAATTAATTAATAGTACTATCATTCTCTGCTTAATCTGCTTCGCCTTACTTAGGGCTATGTCTACTTGCGTATACATTTCTTTACGCTCAAGAATAACCTTTGACGCAATCATAGCGTCCCTCCGTCCATTGTGATTTCCAATGGTTCCATTATCTCCTATAAGTATTAGATCCCTTTTCGGGCATTGTTTAGAAAAGTGTTAATTTGCCTAATAACTACAAGTAAATATCTATGAAAAAAGCCCGCAGCATCTTCATGCCGCAGGCTTTGCTTTCATCTATCTAATTGGCTACCATTTGTTCCGCCGTGTACTTATAGCCAAACCCCCACACGGTTCTTATTAATTGCGGCTCCTTCGGGTTGCGTTCAATCTTCTTGCGAAGATTAACGATATGAACGTCAATTGCACGGTCTGTTACGAAGGAATCAAACCCGCGGATCGTATTAATAAGCTCTTCTCTGCTGAATACTTTACCAGGATGAGATAGAAACAGCTTCATCAACTCATACTCGGAAAATGTCGTCTCGACAAATTCGCCGCGCACTATTAATAGTCTTCTGTCATAATCCAACTGAATAGCCGGATCGCCTTTAAACTGTTCCGGGGCCGCCGCGGGCTGTGACATGAGTTTCGCAGGCTGAAATTCGATTCGTACAGAATTGGATCGTCTAATAAGTGCTTCAACACGCGCCGTCAATTCATGCATGCTAAACGGCTTGCACATATAATCATCAGCTCCGACCTTCAAGGCCTGAACTCGTTCGGACACTTCACTTTTCATCGATAAAATCATGATCGGTACGGTAGAACCTTCTCTTATAAGAGTACATACCTCTATGCCCTCCATATCTGGCAGCATAAGATCAAGCAGGATCAAATCAGGGGAGAACTCCTCTGCTTTTTTCAATCCCTCATCCGCACGGAATGCTTGTGCAACACTATAGCCTTCCTCAGATAAATACATAGACAGCATATTACTCATCATGACATCATCTTCAATTACTAACACTTTATACATTGGAGTCACCCTTTATATAGTATGAAGATTTTTGTCGAAAAGATCTGCTTCTCTTTTCACTACTATACAACAGTTATATTAAGTTCACAACAAGTTGTTAGAAAAATGTTAGGGATTTCCCTCGAATGTTTGTAAAATGTTAGAAGTGACTTCTAATAGCTTTAGTAATTCAACATTTAGCACTGCAGCCGCCGCCTGCAAATCTTGTTCATTCGATTGCTCCTTAAGCAGCCTCTCATATTCGGCTGACGCTTCGAATACCCCGTATGCAGACAAATTTCCAGCTGCTCCTTTTAACGTATGCATCAGCCTAACAGCTGTCATCTGATCGCCCTGCTTAAGAGAGTGCTGTAATTGCTGGGTAAAGGCTTCGTAGTCTATACGAAATTGCTTTAGCATCTGCACTAGTATGCATTGCTTGCCATTAAGCCGCTCCAGCACCGCATCGATATCGATAACCGAGGATGTTCTCCGCCTCTTCTGCTCATTCGCCATACTTCCAGCTTGCTTCTCACTTTCTGCTGTCAGGGCTGGCAGTGAAAGTAATTCCTGCCGCTTCAGCTTAGTCATCTGCAGGAGCGCACTTGTAATAACAGACTCTAGACGCTGCATATCAATTGGCTTCGTAATAATCGCGCTCATGCCGAGCCTTAAATATTCCTCATGATCTTCTTTCAACGTATTGGCTGTAACAGCAATAATCGGTATCGAATCATATTGTGATTGATTTCTTATGAGCTTCGTAGCCTCTGAGCCGTCCATGACAGGCATATGAATGTCCATGAGGATCAAGTCCCATCTGTCTTCTTCCAGCATTCGCAGCACCTGTTCTCCGTTCTCTGCAAGACCATACTCATACCCAAGCTCTTTAATCATTTCTTTAGCGACAAGCTGATTAACTCGATTATCCTCCGCCAATAAAATGCGCGCGCTGCCATTATGGTGCTCCAACGTCCTATGCTCAAGTCCAACGCTGACTTCACGATGTGACAGCTCTTCAATAGTCATCTGTGAGTCTGTGGCGCGAGAGAGCGACTGCAGCAAAATAGCGCGTGTAATCGGTTTAACTAGAATCGTTATAGGACGATCATACTGCGGGAGAAGCAGCATTTCATCGCGACCGTACGTAGTGGTCATGGCTATCACTTTCACGCCAAGTGAATCCGCATTTTTTTGCAGATCCAGCCAAGTATCCATGCCGTACATATCCGGCATTTCCATATCCGCTAATATAAGTAACGGAGCAGCCCCTCTGCCAATTCGGCTAAGCCTATCGGTCGCTCGCTTCCACGAGTGAAATACAATCGGCGTCATGCCGAAGTCTTCTACGATTTCCGACCAATGCTCCTGCATGATGTCATTATCTTCTATGATCCATACGGGTTGTTCTTTCGCGTATTGATTCGCAGCCCAAAGCTGTCCCGTATTTCGATTAATGACATTGAAGGGCAGCGTGAAGAAGAATCGGCTTCCTTTATCCAACTCACTCTCTACTTCAAGCTTGCCTCCCATCAACTCGACAAAGCTCTTGGAAATGACTAGACCAAGACCGGTGCCGCCAAATTTGCGTGTCGTTGAACCGTCTGCCTGCGTAAAAGGCTTGAACAGCCTGTTAAGCTGTTCCTTGCTCATGCCAATTCCCGTATCCGATACCGAAAACCTAAAATACACTTGCTTCTTATCCATATGCAGCATTTCGATTTTGAGCGTCACCATGCCTTTTTCGGTAAACTTAATGGCATTAATGCATAGATTGATAAGCACCTGCTCCAAACGAAGGGCATCTCCCATTAAAGCTTGAGGAACGTTCTTCGGAGAGTCTATTAGAACCTCAAACTGCTCCTTGCCTCCCAAGAATAGACTGATCTGATCCGTCACTCTGCGCAGCATCGCAGAAGGCTGGAAGGGATGTCGCTCAACATCGATTTTACCCGCTTCTATCTTTGAAAAATCTAGCACATCATTAATAATCCTAAGCAGCATCTCGGAGGAGGTGTTGATTTTATCCATATAATCACGTTGATAAGGAGGGAGCTCTGATTTCTGCATTAAGCTTGTCAGTCCAATAATGCCATTGAGCGGCGTCCTTATTTCATGGCTCATTAATGCAAGGAAGCGGCCCTTCGTCTCGTTCGCATCCTCCGCTTCTTGTCTGGCGCGAACAAGCTCCTCCAGCACATGCTTCTGCTCTGTAATGTCACGAGCAATGGCTGAATAGTACAGTTCCCCGGTTAACTCATCATGGTGGACGACTACAACAATAGACGCATCAATAATTTGGCCGTCTTTTCGTATAAATTGAATTTCATGCTCCCAGAAGCCATGCTCTTTGGCAATAACAATACCGTGCTTAATAGCTTGGTACATTTCCTCATTCATATATTCGCTTACATTATGCTCCCTAGCGGCTCCATTCGTTATGCCTAGCAGCTCGTTACCGGCTTGATTGGAATAAATGAAGTTTCCATGCGTATCTGTCGATACGATTAAGTCCTTTGCGGACTCTACGATCGTCAGCAACCGATTGCGAGCATTCTCTACAAGCTTGCGATCGGATATGTCATTCAGCATAACAACAACGCCGGAGAACCGCCCATTGCGATCACGCAAACCATTCGAGCTGTAAATGGTAGGTACGCGGCTGCCATCTTTGCGGATAATTATCCATTCCGTTTCATATGAAAAGCTCTCGTTGCGCAGCTCTCTGAACACATCCAGCCCAGGAAGCACCTCACGCCCCAGCTTCTGTGACAGCATTTCCGCTCTTTCCGTAATTTGCTCTAAATCCAAAAACAACAACGGCGTGGCATGTCCGACTAATTCATCCGTTTGGTAGCCTAACATTTGCTCTGCCATTTTGTTTACATATGTAATCTTGTAATCTTCGTTAAGAACAATAAAGCCATACTGATTCTGATTAATAATCGCAGAGAGCTGATCAAATGATTGCTGAAGCTTAACCATCATCCCGTTGACAGAACGCGCCAGCTTGCCAATCTCATCCCCCACGCTTTCGTCCAGGTGCTCCGCATCAAGGTTTCCGTCAGAAGCCTGCTCCGTTGCATGCAAAATTTGCTCCAGCCGTTTAATAATTCGATCAAAGTAGAGGGAGAAGAAAAAGACAATAAGCAGCTCTGCAATGCCGATCATCAGAATGTTTCTCCATAATATAGGCGTTATCTCTACTTCCAGCATTGAAGCAGGACCTTTCAATACAAACCGCCAAGGCACGCTGTCTACTTTCGCATAGAAAACAACATGCTCCGCGCTTCCATCCGTCACTCTTTCAGTCCCTTGTTCTTGATTTAAAATTTCATTAGCAACCGGGTACAGCATTCCTTCCTTATTTGCCAAGTCCATGTCGGCTGGGCTCAGCGCATCTAAACCATACATCACTTTTCCGTTATCATTCATTAGATACAGCTCATAGACGCTGTCTGGATTTTCGACATAAGACGTTAGCGTTGAATACAAAATTGAAGCGTACACCACGCCCGTAACCTCATTTTTTTCGCCATAAACGGGTACGGCAATAAAGCTCTGAGGAGTTTTAGAGAACATGGCTATGTCAGGATCTGTAATAACGATATTGCCTCTAACCGCTTCTTCAAAAAAAAGCACATTGCTCATATCACGTGGAATTCCATCGCTGCTAATGCTGTTGCCTGCCTTATCGACATAGCCTATTGTATAATAGGTAAAATCACTCCGCAGAAGCTCACGCCCGAAATAAGCGAGTCTCTCCTCGTCAGTGCCGAAGCGGACTACATGAGTCCGGCTCATGACGAGCACTTCCGCTTGACGCACTGCCATCCAGGAGGATAAATCATTAGCGCGAATGCTCAGCTTGCTGCTTGTCTTTTCGATTTCCGACTTGATCATCGCTTTCTTAACAACTAAATAATTGCCAATTCCCGCTAATAGCAACGGTATTAAAGATATTAACACGATGAATAGTAGTCCCTTCGTACGTAGAGAAAGCCTGTTCATCTGTCCTCCTCCTCACTCAAATACCAGCTGCCCAGCATTCAACGAAGTATATTTAATGAGATGCCTTTTCTCTTCAGCGAGCTTGACCCATGCTTCCACGCACTGTGGATCAAAATGCGTCTCGCTGTCCTTAACGATAATTTCCATTGCCTCTTCATGCGTCATCGCTTTGCGATATGCTCTTGTAGAGGTTAAGGCATCATACACATCCGCTACCGCCGTTACGCGCGCCAATAAAGGAATGCGATCCCCTGCTATGCGGTCAGGATACCCTGTCCCGTCCCACTTTTCATGATGCCATCGAATGATGCCGAGCTCCTCCGACATGAATCCTAATCTTTTGCATAGATCATAACCCGAAACCGGATGTGTCTCTATCACGGCACGCTCATCGTCTGTAAGCCTCCCCGGCTTATTCAGAATTACGTCTGGAATACGGAGCTTGCCGACATCATGAACGATTCCACCTTGTACAATCGCTTTCTGCTCCTCATCGGACAAGCCCATTTCCTGTGCCAGCAAAAGCGCGTACATAGCTACACGGTAATTATGTCCCGCCGTATAAGCGTCACGCTCTTCTGTTGCAATTACGAGCTTGCGGACGCTATTTGTCATATATGCTGTTATCAAATTATGAGGATTTGAGCGGAAAAGCATTTGCCAAGAACCTGCGAGCACACCCCTGTTGCTATACTGTCTGATTAGCCCTGCTACCATTGCAATAACCGAGCCCAGCAGCAGGAAATGATATATCCACCAGCTAATCATCCAAGCTTCTCCCAGCACGAGAACAATTTGAGCGACGATTAACCAGCCCGAGCTGAACACGATTGCCAGTTGAAGCGGAAACTTCGAATTTATGTATGTCTTAAAATATTGAACCATCGTCCATCCCATTACAGCAACAATGAAGAAAGTGAGAAGCACTTTTGAAAGTCCGCTCTTTAATTGCAGCATCTGAATGATTTCCGGAAAGCTCCATACGCAGTAGCATAGTATTGCTAGGATGACAAGCCAGACAGGTACTAGAAGCCGGTCATATTTAGTAAGCCCTCTAATAATTAAACTATCTGAAGACATAGAAGAGAGCCACAACCAAATAACGGCTAAAATAATGCTCATTTGAGCGGTATCTCCAACTACCGCCGGTTGCGAATGCAGAAATCCAGGTGTTGACAGGCCATGCATTACAAAAAAAGCAGACATCGATACAAAAGCCAGCGCCATAAACACGATTTTAACATTTCTAAGCTTTATAGCTATGATCCCTACCGACATCGATAACAGTAAAGCAAGTAAGGCAACAATACTTACTATATAAAAATGTCCTACCGGAGCATGAATCCTTCGATCAACCGGTGTCATCAGAACGCCAAAAAAAACAAGTGTCGGTAACAGCATCCACAGCGCTAAATAAATTAGCATTTTAACTTCCTTACGCATAAATCGTCCTCCTGCTCATGCATGCCGCTACTAGAATCGAGCGCAGTTCAAAAATCTATTTACATTATACAATGAATACGAATCGACAATATATTGCAAAGAAAATATTTTTATTTTATATTAAGGTTTTTTATATCAGCCTCTGCTATAGTAGGAAAGAAACGTACACTGAAGGGAGTTTGTTAAATGAGTAACAATGATCCGCAGTCCAACAATAATGGGCTGGAGCAAGTGACTGCGAGTGATGACAGCAGTGTAAACAGCAATGTTCAGACAGAAGAAGATAGTTCTAATATAGCTCCTGTTGTTTCTTCGGGTTCTGCCGAGACGGAAGCGCCAAAGGCGGCAAGAGGAGGAAGCAGCGTCGTATGGATGAGCATTTCAGCTGTTTTAGCTGTTTTATTGATTATCGTCCTTATTAAGCCGCCATTCGGCAATAGCAGTGAGGTCGTTGCAAGCGTCAATGGATCGTCTATTACGAAGGACAAGCTTTATGATGAGCTTGTTGCACAAGGCGGAAAAGTAACGATGGAGAACCTGATCTCAGAGGAGCTTATCACTCAAGCTGCTAAGAAGGCAGGCGTTTCTGTCACTGACGAAGAGGTACAAAAAGAGATTCAAGTTATTATTGATAGTGTCGGCTCAGAGGAACAGTTCGAAGTGCTGCTCAACCAATACTCAATGACTAGAGATTCGCTTACCGAAAGCAAGTATTACGATATTCTTATCCGTAAAATTCTAGAGCCTCAAACGAGTGTAACGGATGAGGATGTTAAAGCTTACTACGATGAAAACCTTGATTACTTGGGTACGCCGGCTGAAGTGCGCGCATCCCATATTCTTGTAGCAACTAAAGAAGAGGCTGACAGCATCTACGAGCAGTTGCAGAACGGCGCGGATTTCGCAGAGCTTGCCCAGCAGCATTCTATCGATACCAACTCATTGGCGACTGATGGGGACCTTGACTTCTTCCAGGCATCCGAAATGGAGACGAACTTCAGCAACGCTGCATTCGCTATGAAGGTCGGCGACATTAGCGAGCCAGTAGAGTCAAGCTATGGCTACGGCTTCCACATTATTAAGAAGACAGATGAGAAAGCTGCCGTATCTCCTACGCTAGAAGAGAAAGCCGAAGAAATTCGTCTGATGCTTGTAACCGAGCAAGTAGCTGGACTCTCAACGGATTGGCTGAACAACCTTCGCACAGAAGCGAAGATTACGAATACTCTTGATGAAGCAGCCGCGCCTGCTGTAGAATAAGACTCATTCAACGGGGTCCCTGATGGCTTTGACGCTGTCAGGGACTTTTCCGTTGCTGCAGCTGAACAGTAGCAGGTCTGCTGGATTTGTTCAGCGTGGGCTCGGCGTGTGTGTGTGTGTGGCGGATGGTATGCTTTTAGCGGTAATTGCTACCGCTATAGTTGCATGGACTCGGCCGTTTGCTATGTGCTGGGTGTCTACACTGCTTTTAGCGGTAATTACTACCGTTATAGTTGCAGAGACTCGGCCGTTTGCTATGTGCTGGGTGTCTACACTGCTTTTAG
>Ga0182739_1000666_pt1 | contig 41295 bp, 28 predicted proteins | sample eDN5th30CBELigBY_FD_128873 | JGI IMG/M metagenome (GOLD analysis project Ga0182739, IMG submission 128873) | Enriched backyard soil microbial communities from Emeryville, California, USA - eDNA 5th pass 30_C BE-Lig BY (version 2) (version 2) | ecosystem: Environmental > Terrestrial > Soil >... | reverse complement strand
TCGCCAGGCTTGCGGCTGAAGGCCTTCGGACGAAATACAGCAACGTGCCCAATACGAGGGTGATGCCACTTAGTAATAATACCACGTTGAAACCGTGCCATAGTTGAAGAGGCGAGTCGATAGCCGATTGATACATAGCCCGTGCCGCCGGATTGAGCAGGGGTCCATCAGCGAGTGAAGGGGCGAAGCCGAAGACGAGGCCAAGTAAGGCCAGCAGCAGTGGAGTACCCCAAATCAGACCGTGCGGCAGATGTACTTCGCCAAAGCGTTCGGGGAGGGTACCTGCAAACGGTTTGATGCCTGCCAGGAAGCCTGCGCATAAAAGCAAGACGTTGGTTAAAACGGCTAACGTGGTAAGCACGATAGTTAATATGCCCGTAGTGTGTAGCGTCGCCTCGTAAATGAGATCTTTGCCAATGAAACCGAAGGTGAGCGGTAAGCCGGCGCTGGATAGCCCGGCTAGTATGCCTGCAATGGCAAGTGGCATCAATACCTTGCGCAAGCCCGACAGCTGGGTGATGTCTCGCGTGCCGGTTTCATGGTCAATTGCTCCTGCGGTAAGGAAGAGCGACGCTTTGTACAGCGCATGGACAAGGATAAATACAGATGCGGCCAGCAAGGACTCGGCGGTGCCGATGCCAATGAGGAAGACCAACATGCCCAGGGCTGCCACGGTAGAATAAGCCAGGATCGATTTGAGATCCGTCCGGAAAATGGAATGAAAGGCGCTGTAGAGCATGGTAATGCCGCCAACGGTGATCAGCGGATACATCCAATAGTCGGTGCCTCCGAGCACGGGTTGGAGCCTGGCCAGGAGGTATACGCCTGCCTTGACCATGGTGGCCGAATGCAAGTATGCCGACACCGGCGTAGGGGCCTTCATGGCTCCCGGTAACCAGAAATGGAACGGGAACTGTGCTGACTTGGTGAACGCGCCGGCAAAGACCAGTAGTAATATCAACCCATAGAGCGCATGGCTTTTCAGGAATTCGTTGGTGCCCAGCATCTCCTGGATGGATAAGCTGCCCGATAGGTGCCCCATCAGGACTAATCCCGCCATGAGAAGAAACCCGCCACCGCCTGTAACACCCAAAGCAATCATTGAGCTTTTGCGGGATGCCGCGTTGTCGTTATTGAACCCGATAAGGAAAAACGAGCTGATGCTAGTGAGCTCCCAAAAAATGAAGAGGAGCAATACGTTGTCTGATAGCACTACCCCCAACATGGCCGCCATGAAGAGACTGAGGTAGGCATAGAACCGATCGAGGTAGCGGTGGCCTTTGAGATAGGGTGCCGCATAAAGAAATACCAATGACCCGATACCGGTGATTAGTAGGCTGAATAGCAGGGAAAGACCATCCAGGTGGAAATCAAAATTGACCCCTATTGAGGGTACCCATGGCTGGTGGAAATGGATGTTTTGGCCTGACTGGATTGCTGGGATAAAGCTGGCGAAATAAGCAAATAAGCTAATCGGCAAAAAAGCAGCCAATATGGCCAGCCGACCCTTGAGGTATTTCCCGAAGGGGATGTATAAGATGGAAACAATAAGACCGGCAAGTACAGCTATCAGCATCAATCAAGTTCATTTAGTCCTTGGAGGGCACTAAAATATATAAATTTCTACAAGCGAATTGCATAAAAGTTGAAATAATAGGATTTGTTAGTGTCCGTTTCTGTCAGATCAGCGGGAAGTGGTAGAAAGGTTTCGGTGACAACTAAAGTAGGATATAACCTACGATAAATTTGGAAAATACAATTACAATGCTAATATTTGACTGCCCGATTATAAATCAATATCGAATCCAGGCTGGGAACAATGTTGGTTCAAGTTATCACAGCTATGTCCAATCGTGGTCAAATGAATAAGGTCTACGTATTTTCGGTAGAGGAAGTATTTAAAAGGTACTATCCTCGGTTGTGTCATTTTGCATGGCAGCTTTTGCATGATAAGGATATCGTGGAGGATGTTGTGCAAGATGCTTTCCTGGCCTATTGGAATAATAAAGATGCTATTGCTGATCACGATACGGCAATAAAAAATTTCCTCTACACATCGGTACGCAATTTTTGCTATAACATTATCCGGCGGGAAAAGACGACACAACGTTTTCAACTGCTTCATCGGGAAGAGGAGCAAGAGGAAGCTCAAGTGCTGGCCAAGATTATCCGTTCCGAAGTGATGGATGAAATCTATAAGATCGTCCAATCGATGCCAGACGGTTGCCAAAAAGTTTTCCGCCTCGGGTATTTGGAAGGACTGACCAACCCGCAGATTGCCGAGAAGTTGGATATCAGTGTCAATACCGTGAAAACCCAAAAGCAACGCGGATTGAAGATTATCAAAGGTAAACTGAATCCTGAAATGTTTCTCTTTCTTGTCGCGATCTTGGTCGACAAATAAAAAGATCATTTTCTTGTCACCCCAACCTACACGTTCGGTTTCTTTATAGTAACTAACTAGCGTGATGCTACCACTACAGCGTTACCTATGACATGATGCGTAATGAAACCAAATGAATACCATATAGCTGAATTGATAGGCAAGTACCTGTGGGGCCAGCTTTCGGAAAAAGAGGAAGCCGAACTTCAAGAGTGGTTGGATGATGATGAACGGAACCAATTATTGTTGGATTCATTTCGTAATACAGAGGCGGTACAGGGAGATGTCGGTTTTATCCAGGGGATAGATGTGGATGTCGCATGGTCCAAAATACGGCAACAGCATAGCAGGTTACGATTGAGGCGCGCCCTTCGTTATGTGGGTTATGCAGCTTCTGTAGCACTCATCGCCTGTTCCTGGCTATGGTTTTCACAGCCGGACGATCAGCGCACGTCCCGAACAACGGAAGCGGGCAATATCTTTCACAATGATGTGCAACCCGGCGGTAACAAAGCCCAGTTGATTTTGTCTGATGGACACACCGTGGATTTGAGAACCTACACAGATGAACTACAGGAACAAGACGGGACGCAGATTGTAGGGAGCGAAGGAGCATTGACCTATGCTACGTCTGACAAGCATGATGAAGAGTTGATTTACAACACCTTGGTCATCCCCAAGGCGGGGACTTATCAGCTTACGTTGTCTGACGGTAGCAAAATATGGTTAAATGCCATGTCCGAATTGCGATTTCCGGTGCATTTTGGTGAAAAAGAGCGGGTTGTATACTTAAAAGGCGAAGCTTATTTTGAAATTGCTCATGACGCATCCAAACCGTTCCGGGTAGAAGTGGACGGCACGCAGGTGGAAGTGTTGGGTACGCATTTCAACATTAATTCCTACACACAAGTAACCGCAACGTTGCTGGAAGGTGCCATCAATATTTCCAATCCATCCGGGGCACAACGGTTGAAACCGGGGCAAGAGGCAAGGGTAGGCGAACACATCACCTTGCACGACGCCAACATCAAAAAGGCGATGGCCTGGAAGAATGGAGATTTTTACTTTAAAAGTGATGATATCCGTGAAATCATGGAGCAGCTATCCCGATGGTATGACATTGCGGTACATTTTGAAAACGAACTCCCCTTAAAAAAGTTCAGCGGAAATATCCAACGATCAGTTAACTTATCTGAAGTGTTGGAGATGTTATCCTATGTGAGTGATGCCAAATTCGAAGTAAGTGGGCAGGAGGTCTCAGTAAGATTTTAAAGTAAATCAAAATAAGCATGGAAAGGAAAAAAGACCAAATACAACATTGAAGGAAAAATAGGGAGTGTTGGAGCACTCCCCGATAAGGCTAAATCTTAAAGGTGTTTAACTAACTTATTCATTTAACCTCAATTGCGCAAAAGTATGCAATACTTTTTATTTTATAAGAAATCAAGCACGCCAAGTGATTCGATTTTAAAAAAAGCACTGCTGATCATGAAAATGATTCTTTTTATGATGCTGGTAATGTTGATTGGTGTCCATGCGGAGAGTAGGGCGCAAAAAGTTACCCTCTCCATGAAAAATGTTAAAGTGGACCGTGTCTTCGCTGAAATATCGAGGCAAACCGAATACCGGTTTTTGTATAGCGACGATATTGTCGAGCGATCTGCCTCCATGGATATCAACGTCAGGGATTTGCCGCTGAATGACGCATTGGACAAGATTTCCGACCAATGGCTGCTTCAATACAAAATGGTTTCGGGTACCATCATGATGATCAGTGCGAAAAAAGATACCAGACGAAAACGTTTCGCTGATGCTGGGGATAAGCCCTTGCAAGATGAGCTGACCGTTACCGGGGTCGTTATAGACAAACAAGGCAATGTGCTGACCCAAGCGTCTGTGAATGTAAAGGGAGTAGCGGGTAAAGGTACGAATACCGATGGGGAAGGCCGCTTCACCTTGACCGTGCCTGTAAATTCGGTACTGGTCGTTTCATTTATTGGCTACGAAGCGAAAGAAATAACCGTCATTAATAACCAACCGATTACCGTCGTTTTGGATGAATCTTTTTCCGAACTCGAAGAGGTGGTGGTAACGTCGTTTGGCATCCAGCGCGATCGGAAAACGTTGGGCTATGGCGTCAGTGAGATGAAGAGTGATGAATTGGCAAAGGCACCCACAAGCGACGTCACCAATGCACTTTCCGGTAAAGTGGCTGGTGTGCAGGTCAGTGGGGCAGGGGGCGGATTTGCGGGCTCCAATGTCACCATCCGCGGTTTTTCGACTTTTACTGGAAGCAACCAGCCTTTGTATGTGGTGGATGGTATCCCGTTGGACAACTCGGGGGGCGATAACTCCGTGAACACGGGAGTAGTCACCTCCAGTCGGATATCGGATATCAATCCGCAGGACATCGAAAATATTAGTGTATTGAAAGGTGCGGCAGCGACGGTGCTCTATGGGTCGAGGGCTGCTTCGGGAGTCATTCTGATTACGACAAAAAAAGGAAAGCAGGGTACGCGGAATCAGGTAACCGTTGGGACGAATACTGCTGTGGGTACGGTAAGCCGTTTTCCTGATTTTCAAAACGAGTATGCACAGGGTAGCAACGGCAATTACATCAACAATGTAGCCGGATCGTGGGGGCCGAGGATTGACGGACAAACCGTCGAAAACTGGTTTGGCGAAGATGAGGTGCTACGTGCATATCCGAATAACATCCGTGATATCCTGCAAAATTCGATATCGTCCCAAAATAACCTTAGTTTTTCGGGTGCGACCGATAAGTATGATTATCGGGTTTCGTATGGCTATACCAAAGAAACGGGCTTGGTGCCGAACAACGAGCTGACAAGAAATAACTTATCCGTAAACGTAGGTACCGATGTTTCTGAAAAACTGCATATCGGTGCATCTTTTTCGTATACCAACAATGCGTCCGACCGGACACAATCCGGAAACCAGGGAGCCAACCCGCTTTGGCGAGGCATTTATGCACCACGTAGCTATGATTTGACGAATTTACCCTACGAAGATGAAGAGGGTAACCAACTGTGGTACGCTGCGGAGGACCACCCCTATTGGTCTATCAATCACATCACCAACCACAGAGAGGTTAATCGTTTCTATGGGAACGTAAACCTAAAATACGATATTCTGGATTGGTTACAAGCCGACTTGAAAGTGGGCACAGACGTGTTCAACAGTACATCAAAAGGGTTTGATGACATGGGTGTGCGGAGTAATGCGAACACCAACTCGGCTGGCGCAGGTGGCGTTACGGACCGATCAATGACCGTTCGTAATTTAAATTCCTACTTTACGGTGACGGGCGATCGTAAAATCGGTGAGGATATCCGTATAATGGCGACCGTAGGAAATGAGATTATTGCCAATTATCGCAACACCCTTCGGGCTGATGGTCTGGGTATTGTATTGCGGGGCTTTGATCACCAAAAGAATTTTTTAACCTATAATACCGCTTCTTCCACCGGTGTCACCGTGCAGCGTGCCGTGGGCGTGTTTGCCGATTTGGTGTTTGATTACAAGCAGTTTCTTTCTGTGAACGTCAAAGCACGTAACGATTTTTCGTCTACCTTAGCGCCTGGGCATAGGTCAATTTTTTACCCTGCTGTAGCAGTAAGCTGGGTACCCACAGAAGCCTTTCCCTCACTTAAATCGGATGTGTTGTCATCACTCAAAATCAGAGCCAATATTGGTGAGGTGGGCAAAGGCACGGGCCCCTATGACACGAATACCTACTACGGTCAGGCAAGTGCCGGTGATGGGTTGGGATCTACCGCCGTTAATTTTCCTTTCAATGGCTTAGCAGGTTATACGTTAAGCAACGGTGCCGGCAATCCGCAATTGGAACCGGAGTTTACCCGGGAAATCGAATTGGGGACCGAAGTTTCGTTATTTAGCGGGCGAATATTTTTGGATGGGTCTGTTTATCGGCGCGACACGCGTAACCTGATTTTCAACGTGCCTGTGCCTTCTTCCTCGGGTTTCACCAGCATTTCGACCAATGCAGGGAAATTATCCACAAAAGGACTTGAGCTCTTGCTGCGGGTCGTGCCGATCAAGCACGAAAATTTCAATTGGGATGCTTCGTTTAACTTCACCACATTCAAATCCATTGTAGAAGAACTGGCTCCCGGTGTAGACAATATTTCCATCGGCGGATTTACCTCACCAAATATCCGTTTGGTGGCAGGTGAGGAATACGGCCAAATCTGGTCCAACGCGTACCAACGGAACGATGCCGGTCAACTCATCATTGGTGCCAATGGCTTGCCCTTGCCGACGTCGGCGGTACAACGGGTAGGTAACCCCAATCCTAAATTCATTCTTGGCTGGAACAATACGCTGACGTACAAAGATTTCACTTTTTCCTTTTTGTTTGATTTTAAATATAAGGGCGACCAAATGTCGCGGACGATTGGCGATTTGCGGATCAACGGCGTAGCGGCAGAGACGGCCGAATACCCTCGCTTTAATGCCGATGGTACTCCCGCCACCCCGTATACTTTCGCAGGTGTACTGGAAGACGGTACGCCGAATAATATTCCCGTTACGGCACAGCAATACTATGGGTTGCAGGGGAAGTACGTGGCTTGGGAGGGTTATGTGCTGGACGCAACTTTTGTGAAGCTCCGCGAAGCCAACCTGTCTTACCGGTTGCCGGCACGGTTACTGGGCAGCCAAAAAGTCATCAAAGCAGTGAACCTCTCGGTATATGGGCGCAACCTGTTTATCTATGCGCCGAACTATCCCCATCTGGATCCTGAGCAAAACTTGTTGGGTATTAGCAATGCCCGTGGATTGGAGTTTGGTATCCAACCAACAGCTCGTACCATTGGTGGCAGTATTCGTTTAACGCTCTAATTGGAGACCAAAGTTTAAAGTTAAAGAGATGAAAAGGAAGATATCTTTTATTTTATTGACAACAATTGTCGTACTTTTTGGGTCATGCGAGAAATTCCTGAATGTGAATGACGACCCGAATAACGTGACCGACGTGCAGATTACTCAGTTGCTGCCTTCGGTGACCGTCAATGTAGGTTACCTGGGAGCTAGCGATCTCTTTCGCTACGCGTCTCTCCTGGCCCAGCAATTCAGTGGTCACGGCCCGAATACCGGATTTGGTACTTTCAGGGAGTATGAGCGGTATAACATCAACGATTCGGATGTAAACAACCAGTGGGTGCGTATCTTCGGGACGATACTGAGTGACACGCAACTGCTGATAGACAAAGCAGAAGAGACAGGTAATCCGCACTATGCCGGCGTGGCCAAATTGCTGAAAGCATATGTCTATCAGATTGTGGTAGATTCGTGGGGAGACGTTCCTTACTTTAACGCTTCCCAACATGCTGAAAACTTGTATCCGGAGGTCGATGATGATGAGGCAATATACGCTGATCTGATCCGGTTAATTGACGATGGCCTGGCTAATATCAATGCACCTACTTCCAACTTATCGCCCAGCCAGTATTCAACTATCTATACAAGCAATGACTGGCCGTCAGCCCAGGAAAAATGGGATAAATTCGGCAACACGTTAAAATTGCGCATTTTCCTGCATTACAGCGCAAAAGATGCCGCTTTTGCTTCCCAGCAAATTTCCGCCTTGATCAACAGCGGTGCGCAATTCATGGAAAGCAATGATGACAGCTTTGAAATGCCGTTCCTACCACAATCACAGCGCCAAAACCCGTTGTATAGTATGGAAAATGGCCAATTCAGGAACCAGTTCTATCCGAATAGGTTTTTGGTGGACCTGATGAACGACAATGATGATCCGCGCAGGCGCTCATATTTCGTGCCATTCCCTTACGACTCGAGTCCGGCCTCTTATCGGGGTGCCAGCTTCCTCGATATCGAGCCCTCTTCGGCCTATTCCCGCATCCATTCCTATATCTATGGAAACGCTTCGGCCGTAGACCCGACACGGATTAACTCCAATGGCAGCTTACAGGACGGTGCAATCACCTACAGCGGAGACGGCCCTGCCCGCTTGCTGACCTATGCCGAATACAACTTTATACGTGCCGAAGCCGCGTTGTTATATGGTTCACCGGGAAATGCCAGCCAGTTTTTTTCTGAAGGTATCCGGGCATCCATGCTGGAGGCCGGAATGGACAACGCAGAAATCGACGCCTACCTGGCTTCCCATGGCACCCTAAGTGGTACCGATGAACAGCGATTGGAACAAATCATCACGGAAAAATACGTAGCAAATTACGCGGTCTTGGTTGAGCCGTGGACGGATTATCGGCGGACAGGCTACCCCGCCTTGGTGCCGCATCAACAGCCGGCAGCCATCTATGACGAAGTGCCCAGATCGTTGCCATACGCTCAATCTGAAATCAACAATAATCCTCATATCACTCAAAAAACATCGCTGTTGGAGCGTGTGTTTTGGGATACGAGGCAATAATTATCAGTTTTATATCGCTAATCGCTTTTTTTAAATCAAATAGACTATGAGAAAGACAATGTTAATGATGGTGTTGTTATCGGTGTTGTATACCGTGGATCTACGAGCACAACGGATCCCACCGGCCGATTCGACGGTGGTAACCACACACGAAGTGACGGTCAAAGGACAGCGCTTCGGGTATACGGCAACAACTGGTACCCAACCGGTGTGGGACGCCGAGGGCAAGCCAATTGCCGCGGTGCATTATACGTATTATGAACGGAGCGATGTGAAGGACAGGGATGCACGGCCTCTGGTGATCTCCTTCAACGGTGGCCCCGGGTCAGGATCGGTATGGATGCATATAGCCTATACGGGGCCCCGGTTGCTGAACATTGATGATGAGGGCTACCCCTTGCAGCCTTATGGCATCAAGGAAAATCCATATTCCATTCTGGATGTGGCTGACATTGTCTTCGTAGACCCTATCAATACCGGATATTCCCGTATCCTGGATAAGGAAGTCGATCGGAGCCAGTTTTTTGGTACGAATGCAGATATTAAATACCTGGCCGAATGGCTGAACACGTTTGTTACCAGAACGAACAGATGGCCGTCACCTAAATACCTCATTGGTGAAAGTTATGGGACCACACGGGTATCCGGATTGGCACTGGAACTCCAGAATGCACAATGGATGTACCTGAATGGCGTGGTGTTGGTTTCGCCGACCAACCTCGGTATTGAACGAGGTACCGCATTGGAAAAAGCACTTCGTTGGCCTTATTATGCTGCCGCAGCGTGGTTCCATAAGGCATTGCCGGCAGATTTGCAACAGAAGGATTTGACAGACATGTTGCCGGAAGTTGAGGCGTTTACCATGAATGAGCTTATTCCAGCAATAGCTAAGGGCGGCAGCCTGCCCCAAGGGGAACGGGAACAAATTGCCGAAAAAATGTCACGCTATTCAGGGATTGAAAAAAATGTGATTTTGCAGCACAATTTCGATATCACGACCTCTTTCTTCTGGAAGGAATTGTTGCGGGATCGCGGATATACGATCGGTCGGTTGGATTCCCGCTATCTAGGCATCGACTTTAAAGATGGCGGTGAACGTCCCGATTATGCTGCGGAATTGACTTCTTGGTTGCATTCCTTTACGCCAGCTATCAACTATTACTATAAAAATCAGTTGAATTATGATACCGACGTGAAGTATAATCTATTTGGCCCGGTACACCCCTGGGACAGAAGCAATGACAATACCGGATTAAATCTACGCCAGGCAATGGCTCAAAACCCATACTTGCATGTAATGGTACAGTCGGGTTATTATGATGGTGCATGTGACTATTTCAATGCTAAATATAATTTGTGGCAGATGGATCCCTCGGGACGGTTGCTTGACCGGACCAGCTTCAAAGGATATCGCAGTGGTCATATGATGTACTTGCGGAACCAGGATTTGGAGACAGCGAATGATGATCTGCGTGAATTTATCAAAAACTCAATACCGGCGAAGGATCAGCCTGCTATGTATTAGTGGTCGTGCCATGAGGAAATTGTCAATATGTTGTTTTTTAGTATGCGCTGCGCTTTCAAGCGGTATTTGTCAGGATCTGGTCAACGATACCGATGCCGCGTTGAAACACCTGGAGCTACGGCGGGGTGAGTTGAGGCTGCAGATAAGTCAGGGGACGGATGATGCATATCGTATCCTGGATGAGATGCTTAGTGTAGGCATGTGGGATGAGGTGCTGGCTTATCTTGACTCGGATACCAACGTTAACGGGGTGGAAAAAGCTGTCCTGCGTGCGGAATACTGGTGGCTGAATAACGATTTCGAGCAAGCGGAACGAGAACTCCAGTCGCTGAAGGCCGCTGCCGATCTGAGCTCGCCATTGGTGGCCCGTATAGAGGCAATATTGCTGATCGAAGCCTGGAAACTGCCCGACGCCGAAGAGCGCTGTAAGGAAGTGTTGGCCGTTTATCCCGGTGATGAGCGGCTTAAAGCCGTGCTTGGCCGGGCGCTGCTGCTGCAAAAGAAATACGAGGATGCGCTTGCACTGGCCAAGGATATGCAGCGGGTGAATCCGAAGTCTGCAGCAGCTTATTTGCTGGAGGCAGATGTATATTTCTGGGATCAACGACCGGCACTCGCCGAGGCACCGATAATCCGTTGCCTGGAGTTGAACCCGCTGGAGCCAAATGCAAGATTCAGCTACGGCTATGCAATATGGCGGCGGATAGATGCTACCCAATTGGATGCGATGGCGGGCCAATGGGACGTGGCGCTGGCCATTAATCCGCTACATTTCCAAACCCATTGGCACTGGGGAAACGGCCACACCAACCTGACGTTTGCGGATTATGTCGATAAGGATGAAAAGGCCATACGATCGAAATTGGAATCCGCCGACCAACTCGTGCGGAATGGTAAAATCGATCAGGCGCTGACAGTGACCCGGGATGTCGAAAAAGAATATAAGAGTTCGGTATTGCCGTTGATGCACCGTGCATCCATTTATTACAGTGATTTTGACCATCCTGAAAGGCGAGCACGTTTGGACACCGCCCAAGCTATATTTTTAGATATATTAGCGAGAAAGCCCCACTATGGGCCAGCCCACAACGGCTTGTCTGCTGTCATCAAATCCAAGCGAATTCCATACCTGGCAACCTACGACGCCGTTACCAACCAGCTTAAAAGCACGGTTATTCACGATTGGGAGAACTTTTCGAGCGTCTTCCCTGATGTGACGTATTACCCCGGTGAGATTGCGAAGGGCATGGTTTGGAATCAATTGTATAGCGCGGTGGTTTATTTTCCGTTTCTGACGAAACAAAACAATGCGTTCGTGATTCCACCGTTGCACATCGATCTCGCAATTGCCATGAAATCGCCGTATTTCAGGTTCAACACAACGTTTGATAACAGGCAGTGGATGGATATCCGTGGAGTAGGCAGCGGAGCAGCAGACATTGGATACGTGGAGCGTGGCGCATACGGCGAACGGAATGTGATCCTGCATGAATATGTTCATTTGTTCCACGGACGGGTGCTTACCGATGAGCAGAACCGTCGTATCCGTGCACTATACTTCAATGCGATGGAAAAAGGCCTGACACTGGATTATTATTCACAGAATAATGAATCGGAGTACCTGGCACAGACCTATCCGGCTTTCTATGAGCCGGTGAAGGTACATCCACTGGATTTCAAATCCATGAACACCCAGCAAGATTTGATTAGGAAGGATCCGGAAATGTATCGTTTCCTGAAGGAGCTCACCGCAAAAGAAACAGCATACCTCAACGGCGATGAAAGTGCTATGGCGTCAAATTGGGCGCAGGTATACCTCAACCTGAGCAATCGAGCTCAGCGGACGGACGCAGATTTGGCAAGCCGCTACCTGGATACTGCATTGACGTATGACCGCCAATATCTGCCGGCGTTGCTGGCCTACGCACGGTTGAAACTAGCTGCGAAGGATTTCGTAAGTGCGGGAAACTATGTGCAGCAGGTTGTAACGTTCGACAAAGGGTATGCGCCGGCGTATATAGTGAAAGCCGAAATGGTAGGGCAGCAAATGGGCGAGACCGACGAAGCAATCAGCGAACAGGCCGCGCTTTATGGTAGCGCGGTGGACATGGAGGATGACTTTCAGATAAAAGCCCAGAATGCCATTCAACTCCGCACATTTTATCAACGGAACGCGTTAATTGCCGAGGCTGTCCGTGCCGCGGATCATTATGTGGCTATCGGTGCGGAGGTTTCCACCTATTTGCGGGATCGGAAGGACGATGCGCGGGCTTATGCGGCTACGGAGCGTGCCTTGCTGGGAATTACTGATCCGTTATCCGAATTGACTTCTTTGGTGGCCAAAAGGCCACAGAATTACAATTTGCGAGGTAATTACGCGGATGCATTGATGGCCAACGGACGGTACGCAGAAGCGGTAGCTACCTTGTTGGAAGCGCAACGCATCCTTGAAGCGTCGTCAAGCGGTCGCTCGGATTTTGATTTACGGATAGCTGAAGCGTATGCCATGCAACCGGATAAAGTGGATTCGCTGAGTGTTTACATTGGAAAATTGCTAGTGAACGGGCCAGACCCTGACCGGTTGGACGAATTGCACAATCAGCGCCTGGTTCGCTTGCTGGTTAAGGCAGGTAAAAGGGTGGAGGCGGAAGCGCTGTTCCGTCAACTTCCCCAAGACGGCGACCGTTTTTATCGCGCCTCCCAGGCGCTATCTGCGGCCGGGCTGGCAGTACAGAGCGGCCGGCCTGAAGAGGCTGTCGGGTTGTTTGAACAAGCTATTCAGTATAATCAATATCAGATTGAGGCTTATCAGGGGCTGAGAGACTTGTACCGCGGCGATGATGCAAAAATTGACCAGTTGGACAAGGTGCTTGACCGGTTGAAGGCCGATGTCGCGACGGAATAACGATGTCTGATAATATGAAAAACAAATGAATATGAAGAAAAAAAGCTAGCAAAATGAACGGGAGTGTTGGCAGCACTCCCGGACGGTTAAAAGTTAAACAGGTATCATTAATCTATCAATTAACCCTTAATTAGGCAAAAGTATGAAATACTTTTCAATTGGCAAGGGTATACCAACGGGCAAGTGCTGGTATACCCGGTCCTGTAAGTTCCTATTCGTTGTGAAGATCACTTGTTTGTTGCTTATTGCATGTGTGGTGGGGGCGTATGCCGAAGGCAAAGCGCAGAAGGTGACGCTGTCCCTGAAGAATGCAAAGCTCGAACATGTTTTTAACGAAATCACCAAACAGACGGACTATCGCTTTTTATACAGCGATGACGTTATCCAATCATCAGATTTAGTGAGTATCTCGGTAAAGGACGCTGAGATACAACACGTCTTGAACCGCCTTACTTATCCGAAGGGGATGGTTTATAAAATTATCTCGGAAACGATAATTATAACACGTTCAAAGACGCAGTTTGCCAATATGACGAGAATGGCGCCCGTGCAGGACGACGTGGTTATTACCGGATCGGTGAGAGACGCGGGTGGAGGAAGCCTGGCTGGAGCCACAGTATCAGTCAAAAATCAGGCAAACGTAGGTGCAAAAACGAATGCCGAAGGCAACTTTACGCTACGAGTACCCAAAAATGCCACTATCCAGGTGTCTTATATTGGTTATCTGCCGAAAGAGGTGGTGGTGACGAATGAGGGACCATACCATATCCAGTTGCAGGAGGACGCATCGCAGCTGGATGAGGTGGTCGTGGTAGGCTATGGTCAACAAAGCCGGCGGACAGTGACCAGCGCTATCACACGTGTGGACGGTGAGACCTTGAAGGATCTGCCGATGCCCAGTCCAGATCAGATGCTTCAAGGCCGGGCTCCGGGTGTACAGGTTACTGCTGCTTCGGGCGAACCCGGCGCTGGAATCACGGTGCGGGTGCGGGGGAGCACATCCATAAATGCCAGTTCGGAACCCTTGTATGTCATTGATGGGGTTCCAATAGTTTCACAGAACCTCGCGAGGACAACCTTCGGGCAGCCTACCAATCCGCTTGCCGATTTAAATCCCTCGGATATCGAGTCGATGGAGGTGTTGAAAGATGCCGCCGCAACGGCAATTTATGGTGCAAGGGCTGCTAATGGTGTCGTTTTGATTACGACCAAGCGCGGCAAGTCCGGAGAGCCGACAATATCCATTTCCACATATGCAGGCTCTTCCAGCGCATGGAAAGATCCGAATGAACTGCGGGTTGACGGGCCGACGTTCGAATTGCTGCAGAATGAAGCGGCCGCAAATAACTGGATTGACCGTTATGGAAGCCTGGAAGCCCTGGACCCATCCGGAGATGCCTTTTCTGCACCGTATGCGAATCCTGCAGCTGCGACGAATACGAATTGGATGAATCCAATTATGCAGCAAGGCAGTATGTACAATATAGACGCTTCAATTTCAGGGGGTAACGAACGTGTGAAATACCTGGTTTCTGCTAGTAATTTTAATCAGGAGGGGATCATGAAACCGGTGATGTTCAATCGGAAATCATTCCGGACAAATATCGATTTTTCTGCGTCGGAAAAATTGAAGTTTGGTACAAGTATTTTCTATTCGAACAGTAGGCGGAACCGGATTCAAAACGGTAATAACATCAATTCGGCATTGGCTAACGCGTTTTTTTATCCAAGTAATATTCCTGCTTACAATGAGGATGGGTCATACAACAGGCCGGTATGGGAAAGCCCGATCGCTATAGTTAATGAAACAGATTATCTGATGAATACGAATCGGATCATCGGTAATTTTTTTGCAGACTGGACCATTATTGAGGGACTGGTGTTCCGAACGACCTGGAGTTTGGACAATAATTACATCAATGAAGATAATTATTCAAATACCAAAATGGTCGCCGGTGCTGGTGTAGGCGGCGAAGCGACAAGCAGTGTAGTTAATGACTTGAATTGGATTAACGAAAATATACTTACTTATAACCTTGACATTAATTCAACCCATCATTTGGACTTTTTAGCGGGAACTACCTTCCAAAAAAACAGCAATACGTTTGTAACCGCGACTGGACAGGGGTTTCCCAGCGATAGTTTCAGGAAAATATCGTCGGCCGCAACGAAAAACTCAAGTGGAGATGAAAGTGAATGGGCTATTGCGTCGTTATTTGGTCGCGTAAATTATGACTATGAGCAGAAATACCTGCTTAGCGTGAATCTGCGCTACGACGGTTCTTCACGGTTCGGTGCCAATAACCGATGGGGGCTATTTCCATCGGCTTCTGTGGGATGGGTAATGTCTGACGAACCATTTATGGAATCGCTTCAGGCTATTTCGCAGTGGAAGTGGCGGGTGAGTTACGGCGTAACCGGTAACCAAAGTGGTATCGGTAATTATGCTTCGCTGGGATTGTGGGGAGGTCAACGTGGTGGTTACCGGGGAGGAGGCGGCTCCACACCCGGGGCAGGCGGCTCTGCTTCCTATGGCGACTTAGCAGGCTTCAATCCGGTGCAGTTAGCCAATCCGGATCTAAAATGGGAAACAACAGCGCAGTTTAACGTCGGTATGGATTTAAGCTTCTTTAATAATCGCTTGGGCGTAACTATTGACTATTATGATAAGCAAACGCGGGACCTTTTGTTGGAAGTGCCCACCCCACGCTCAATAGGTTATAGTGTCATGCTGCAAAATTACGGCCAGATGGAAAACAAGGGGGTTGAAATCGATATCAACGCCACGGCAATTACAAATGAGCAGTTTTCGTGGGACATTGGTCTAAACTTATCTCAAAACAGAAACCTTGTCAAACGATTGGCTTCACCGTTCAATCAGTTCTCCAGGGAGTATATCAGGCTCGAAGAAGGGTATCCGCTTTATTCATTCTATGTGCATGAACAATTGGGAGTTGACCCACAGACCGGTAATATCATTTGGCGGACGGGCGAAGATGGCGAGTTTAACGTAAATAGGGATCGATTTATCTCCGATAAAAATGCCTGGCCCGACTTCCAGGGCGGTATTAACAACACGTTGCATTATAAAGACTTTGATTTATCCGCTTTTATTCAGTTTAGTAAAGGAAACTATGTGTTTAATTACAACCGATACTTTTTTGAGCACGGCGGTGAGCGCACTACCGGATATAGCGCGCAGCAGTTGGATAGGTGGCAAAAACCAGGAGATAAAACGGATATACCTCGGATGGCCAACATTAACTACAACGTTAATTACCGCCCATCCCGTCATGTTGAAGATGCTTCTTATCTCCGGCTCAAGAACATCAGCCTGGGGTATTCTTTCCCGGAGAACTTGATTAAGGGGTTGGGATTGAGTCAACTAAGGTTGTACGTTTCCGGGCAGAATATATTAACCTTTACAAAATACACCGGATTAGATCCGGAAGTTTCGGTTAGTCCATCCGAAACCGTACAGGGAGTAGACCAAGGTGTAATGCCGCAGCCTAAGTTGTGGATGGGGGGAATAAATCTGACATTCTAAATTTAGTCGTATGAGAGTTATAGCAATATGTTTGGGGTTGCTCACTTTTTCAAGTTGTAACCTATTGGATCTCGAGCCTGTGTCCCAGATTACGAGCAATCAGGCTTTTTCTAACCTCAATAGCGCCGAGGGAGCCGTCAATGGTATGTATAATAATCTGCAAACACCATATATGTGGCGCGTACAGGTAATTTCCGATGTGGCATCAGATATGTCGCAGCAGGTGGATACCTGGGATGCCCTTATCGCCGCAGATGAGTTTAACTGGAGTGTGGATAATTCGGAAGTGGACGATTTGTATACGTCCTTTTATCGGTGTATTGATATCGCAAATAACATTATTACTTATGTCGCTGACATGGATGTTGATCAGGCGATCAAGGACGATATGATTGGGCAGGCGTATTGGGTCCGTGGCTTAGCCTATTTTGATCTTGCGCGGCTATTCGGCGGATATCCGGGGGTTTATGGGGAGTTAGGTGCCGTTATTGTATTGACACCGTCTGCGGGAGTCAGTGATGAAGACCGCAAGCCAAGAAGTTCACTAACCGAGACCTATTCCCAGGTAGAATCTGATTTACAACAGGCACTGTCGCTATTGCCGGAACGCAGGTCTTCTACGGTGTTGTCAAAAGTGAAAGCGACCAAACCGGCGGCCCGTGCGCTGCTGGCGCGATATTACCTTTACAACCGGCAATGGGATCTGGCTGAGCAATACGCTACTGACGCAATCGCTGATAAACCACTGAATGTACCCTTTATGACAATCTTCAGAAGTAAAAACACGGAAGAATCGATATTTGAGGTCCAATTCAATAATACGGATATCAACGGGTTGCGTAATTGGTATTACCCGTCAAATCTTAGTGCCCGGGGAGGAACAGCGTTACACCAGTCAACGTACGAGGCCATCACAGCCGATCCAGATGATGTACGGGCCCAGCTGATTGCAAAAAGCCCTATCAGGCCTACTTACTATCCCACGAAGTGGGATGACGCCCAGGAAGGGGACAACTTTCAGATGCTCCGATTGGCCGAACAATACCTCATACGCGCAGAAGCACGGGCCGAACAGGGCGATTTCAGTGGCGCACTGGCTGACCTGAATGCAGTACGGGCAAGAGCGGGTCTGCAAGACAGTGAAGCTGCCGGGAAGGAAGGTATTATCGCCGCGATTTTGGCGGAGCGGCGATTGGAGTTTGTAGGTGAAGGTCAGCGCTGGTTCGATGTTGTGAGGCGTGGATTGGCAACAGATGTGTTTTCAGATATTATTAGGACAACAGGTAGCCAACCGAGTTATTCGTTGTCTGACCCTGGGCGGCAGGTTATGCCAATTCCATCCGTCGAGATCAGAGCCAATAATAGCGTTCAGCAGAATGAAGCTTATCAATAATATGATTAACTATTTAGCTAATAGAGCCAGCACAAGTCATCGGTTTGCCGGCCAATAAAACAACTTAATTTATGAAGAAGATAATTATTATCCTAATCGTTGCGCTGACGTATCTATGTGGCGAAACACAAGCGCAAGACATCAAAGTCAATCCGGATTCGGCGGTCACGTCCAATCATCAGGTAACGATAAAGGGCCAGGCGGTCAAGTTCAGCGCTACCACGGGCATGCAGCCTGTATGGAACGCCGATGGAAAAGCCCGAGCCGGAATCTTCTATACGTATTATAAGCGGACGGATGTGTCCGAACAGGATACACGGCCCTTGGTCTTTTCCTTCAATGGCGGCCCCGGCGCCGGTGCGTTGTGGATGCGTCTCGGTTATACCGGCCCGCATCGCATTAAAATTGATGAAGAAGGTTTCCCGATCCAGCCTTACGGGGTTGAAGACAACCCATACTCGTTGCTGGATGTAGCCGATATTGTCTACATCGAGCCGGTCAATACCGGGTACTCAAGGCCGGTGAACGGGGTGCCCGCCGATGAGTTCTTCGGCGTAAAAACGGATGTGCAATACCTCGCCCAATGGATCACAACGTTTGTATCGCGGAACAACCGTTGGATCTCACCCAAATACCTGGTAGGCGAGAGTTACGGAACTACCCGGGTCTCCGGCCTTTCCCTGGAGCTGCAAAGTCGCCATTGGATGTATATCAACGGGGTAGTGCTGGTTTCCCCTACCGGCCTGGGGATTCGCCGTGATGGACCGGTGGCCGATGCGAACCGATTACCTTATTATGCGGCAACGGCGTGGTTCCATAAAAAGCTGCCTGCCGATCTGCAGCAAAAAGATTTGACGGATATGCTGCCGGAAGTGGAAGCGTTTACCATCAATGAATTGATTCCAGCAATAGCCAAAGGTGGTTTTATCGACGCAAACGAACGGAAATCCATTGCCGATCGGATGGCGCGCTATATGGGTATTTCAAGTGAAGTCATTCTTCAGCATAATTTAGCCGTACCAGCGCAGTTTTTCTGGAAGGAGCTCTTGCGCAAGGAAGGGTATACCATTGGTCGCCTCGATTCGCGTTACCTTGGTGTTGACCGTACTGTCGCTGGCGAGCGGCCGGACTATTCGCCGGAAAACACCACCTGGCAGCATATTTTTACACCGGCAAACAATTATTATTATACCAATTACCTGAACTATCATACCGATTTGGAGTATTACGTGGCCGGCCATACCCGGCCGTGGCCGCGTGAAGGAGCGGAAACGGAAACTGCCGGTGAAGATCTCCGGCAGGCGATGGCCATGAATCCGTTCATGCACCTGCTGGTGCAATCCGGATACTACGACGGAGCGTGTGATTATTTCAATGCGCAATATAACATGTGGAACCTGGATCCGAGTGGTAAGTTGAAAGAACGCATGCACTGGAAAGGGTATCGCAGTGGACACATGATGTACCTGCGGCACGAAGACTTGATCACTTCCAATGAAGACCTCCGTGATTTCATCAGGCAGACAATTCCTGCGGAGGGTGTCCCGGCAAAATATACGGTTGATTGAATAAACGTATCGTTATGAAGAAACTTGTTTTCATCCTGCTGCTTTTTACTTGTATCTGTAAAGCGCAGGACATGTCGTTCAATCCGGACTCTGCCGTTACGACTTCCCACCAGGTGACCATCAACGGGCAAACAGTCAAGTTCAACGCCATGACCGGTATGCAACCGGTATGGGATGAAGCCGGCAAGGTCATCGCCGGGGTTTTTTACACATATTATTACCGCACGGATGTCGCCGACCAGGCAACCCGACCTATTGCTTTTTCCTTCAACGGAGGCCCGGGCGCAGGCGCGCTGTGGATGAGATTAGGCTATACCGGTCCGCACCGTGTGCGGATTGATGACGAAGGGTATCCCATCCAGCCTTATGGCGTAGAAGACAATCCGTATTCGTTATTGGATGTGACCGATTTGGTTTACGTGGAGCCGGTTAATACCGGGTACTCCCGTCCGGTCGGCAATGCGCCGCTTGAGCAGTTCCTGGGTATCAACAACGACCTGCGGTACCTGGGCAACTGGCTGTCTACCTTCGTGAGCCGTCAGAACCGGTGGACTTCTCCCAAATACCTCATTGGCGAAAGCTACGGGACGTACCGGGTATCCGGACTCGCATTGGAGTTGCAAAGCAAGCATTGGATGTATGTTAATGGTGTGGTATTGGTATCTCCCGGTACACTGGGTTTCTGGCGGTATGGGCCTGTTGGCGACGCCAATTTACTTCCCTATTATGCAGCCACGGCCTGGTACCATAAGAAATTGCCAGCAGATTTGCAGCAGAAGGATTTGGAGGAAGTGCTTCCGGAGGTGGAAGCCTATACGGTGGATTCGCTGATACCGGCTCTTGTTAGGGGTGGTTACCTGGATGAAGGAAGGAGACAGGCTATTGCCCGTAGAATGTCTCGCTATATGGGCATCTCGGAAACGGCAATTTTGCAACACAACCTGGTGGTACCCATGTCTTTTTTCTGGAAAGAATTGTTACGTGCGGAGGGATATTCCATCGGGCGGCTGGATTCGAGGTATCTGGGTATCGACCGGAAGGTGGCAGGCGAAAGGCCCGACTATGCCGCCGAAAACACCTCGTGGCAGCACACCTTCACACCAGCAAACAACTACTACATCAAAAATTACCTCAAGTACGACACCGATTTGGAATATTACGTGGCAGGCCATGCTTCCTGGAATCGGTTTGCGCTGGAAAATAAGACCGGCGAGAGCCTGCGCCAAGCTATGGCCATGAATCCGTTTTTGCATGTGTTGGTCCAATCGGGGTATTATGACGGTGCTACGGATTATTTCAATGCACAATACAACCTTTGGCAGATGGACCAAAGCGGTAAGCTGAAATCGCGGATGGATTGGAAAGGTTACCGCAGCGGCCATATGATGTACCTGAGGAAGGATGATCTGAAAACTGCCAATGATGACCTCCGTGCGTTTATTGCAAAGACACTACCCGGCGAAGGCGTGCCGGCGAAGTACCATATTGATTAACTTAATGAACGATGCGTATGAAGCGTATATGGATAGTAATTGCCGCCTGCTGCGTTTCTTGGATTGGCTTAAGCAGCGGAGCATATGGCCAGGGTCAGGTAAAGGGGGCACCCGAGAGAGCCGAGGGGGAGGGGCCTTGGGAACAACTAATAATCCGCGGTGTCACCTTGATAAACAGTACATTGTCACCACCTATCGGTCCAGTGGATATTGTGGTGGAAGGTAATAGGATTACCGATGTAGTAACCGTGGGTTATCCCGGGGCGCCGATAAACGAGTCGCGCCGGCCGAAGCTCCGTGAGGGGGGCAAAGAATTGGATGCGACAGGCATGTATCTGATGCCGGGTTTCGTAGACACGCACGCCCATATCGGTGGTTCACAGGCCGCTTCGGCGGAATATGTCTTTAAGCTGTGGATGGCGCATGGTGTCACTACCATAGCTGATCCGGGGTGCGGCAACGGCCTGGACTGGGTATTGAACCAGCGGGAGAAAAGTGCGGCAAATAAGATCACCGCGCCTCGTATCAAGGCTTATGCCCGGTTTGGACAGGGCTCCAGCATCCCTATCAGTACGGAAGAACAAGCGATTGCCTGGGTTCGTGCAAATAAGGATAGAGGTGCAGACGGCATCAAGTTTTTCGGAGCTGAACCACATATCATGGACGCGGCCATCCAGGAAAACAAACGGCTCGGATTGCGATCGAAGACACATCACGCACAGGTATATGTAGGTCGGTGGAATGCATTGAACAGTGCACGGGCAGGGCTTACATCGCTCGAACACTGGTACGGTCTGCCAGAGGCTATGTTTGCCGACCGTACGGTGCAGGACTACTCGCTGTCATATAATTACCAAAATGAACAGGATCGATTCGGTGAGGCAGGGCAATTGTGGGAACAGGCGGCCGAGCCTTATTCCGAAAAGTGGAACCAGGTGATGGATGAACTGATTGAACTGGATTTTACGCTGTCGCCTACGCTGGTGATCTATGAAGCCAGCAGGGATCTGATGCGGGCTAGGCGGTCGGAGTGGCATGAGGACTATACGTTGCCATCGTTGTGGGAGTTTTACAAACCCAACCGGGTTTCCCATGGATCTTACTGGTTCAGCTGGGGGACCGAGCAAGAGCTGAAATGGAAGCGAAACTATCAGTTGTGGATGAAATTTGTGAATGAGTACAAAAACCGAGGCGGCAGGGTGACCGTTGGTACGGATGCCGGGTTTATCTATGCATTGTATGGATTTGCTTATCCGCGGGAAATGGAGCTGCTCAGGGAAGCGGGCTTCCACCCGCTGGAAGTGATAAAAGCCGCTACGCTGAATGGCGCTGAATCACTGGGTATGGAAAAGGAAATCGGCAGTGTGGAAATCGGCAAGCTTGCGGATTTTGTGATTGTGGACCAGAACCCGCTTGAGAATCTGCAGGTATTGTATGGAACGGGCGCAATCCGCGTAACGGACGAAAACGAAGTGGTGCGCGTAGGCGGGGTGAAGTATACCGTAAAGGACGGGATCGTCTATGATGCAAAAAAAATGCTGGAAGATGTACGTGAACTGGTTGCAGAAGAAAAGGCCAAAACGAATTATGAAATCCTTCAACCAGGTATCTATCACCATTCCGTATTCAAATAGGGCTACAAATGATTATTCCTGAAGGAAAAGAATCCAAGTATTAACGCATGAAGTCATTTTTAAAAACTGCTTGTTATGATTAGCCAAGGTACGGAAACGTTCGATTTTGATAACACGCAGATTGCTTTTCGGCATAAAGATCTGCCGGCATTGAAGAAAGCGTACAGGCTTTTTAAATTGATGTCTTACCGCTGGCCGATGGTGCTCGGACTTCCTGTATTGGATGCGGCGTTAAGGTTGCGGTTACCGGTCGGCGGGCTGATTCGACGGACGGTATTTGATCATTTTTGCGGGGGGGAGTCCATCGAAAAATGTGGCGTTACCGTAACCCAACTGGGGTGGCTGGGCGTGGGGACGATTCTGGACTATTCGGTGGAAAGCGGAGACAGCGATGTGGAATTCGATCGGACGAGTGCGGAAATTCAGGATACTATTAGCTACGCTGCTGGTAACCCGCTTGTCCCATTTGCTGTGGTAAAGCTGACAGGATTAGGTAGCTTCCATTTACTGGAAAAGATAAATGCTAAACAGTTGCTGACGAGAGTAGAAACGGAGGACTTTGGAAAGTTGAGAAATAGATTCTTCAAAATTTGCGAAGCCGCCCGTCGGTACGATGTTTCGTTGTTGATTGACGCGGAGCATTCTTGGATCCAGGACGTTGTTGATTCACTGGCCCTCGAAGCCATGAAACTTCATAACCTCACCCGTCCGCTGATCCATAATACCTATCAGTTGTACCGTTCCGACAAACTGGCCTCATTGAAAGCTGATTATGAACTGTCTCAGAAAGACGGGTTTTATCTGGGTGCCAAAGTCGTGCGCGGTGCATACATGGAACTGGAGCGAAGAAGGGCTGCCCAACTCGGCTATCAGTCGCCCATTCATGCCGATAAGGCTGCAGTGGACAAGGATTTCGATGAGGCTATTTCTTTCTGTGTGGATCACATCAGCCATATCGGTTTGGTTTTAGGTACGCATAACGAATCCAGTTGCAAATTGGCGGCAACGAAGATGGCAACATTGGGAATACCTACTAATCATCGTGGCGTATACTTCTCACAGCTATTGGGCATGAGCGATCACATCAGCCTTAATCTAGCGCATGCGAAGTTCAACGTGGCAAAATATATGCCTTACGGCCCCGTAAGGCACGTGATGCCTTATCTTTTGCGCCGGGCGCAGGAGAATTCTTCGGTGACCGGCCAAAGTGGCCGCGAATTGTCGTTGTTGAAACGGGAAATCAGCCGTAGGAAAAGATAGTGTTTTTTGAAAGTTTTTGTGTTTTATTGAAGGTTCTTCTTATTATTGGATATTCTTGAATCGAAGGACTAAAACACAAAGCGGTGATGAAGATAACGATATTGGACGGATACCCGTTGAATCCCGGCGACTTGAGCTGGGAATACCTAGAGAATTATGGCGACGTCACTATACACGAACGGACGAAAGTAGCTGAAATTGCCGATCGGGCTGCCGATGCCACGGCGATTTTGACCAACAAAGTACCGCTGGACGCCGATGTACTGAAGCAATTACCGGACCTGAAATACATCGGTGTGCTGGCCACTGGTTATAATATTATCGATGTTGAATATGCCAAGGAACAGGGAATTGTCGTAACCAACGTGCCGGGGTATAGTACCCAATCGGTAGCACAGCTAACATTTGCCCTCCTGTTGGAGCTTTGTCACCACGTGCAACGGCATAGTGACCGGGTGAAAGAAGGCAAATGGTCACAGTCGCCCGATTTCAGCTTTTGGGATTACCCACTGATGGAGCTTTCAGGAAAAACCATGGGCATCATTGGCTTTGGCGACATCGGTAGGCAGGTAGCGGATATCGCCACGGCATTCGGTATGCAGGTAGTGGCCCAAAGCCGCACGGAAACCGATCAATCCCACCGTAGCAATTTCCGGTGGCTAGGGCTGGATGAACTGCTGGAACAATCGGACGTAGTGAGCCTTCATTGTCCGTTGACACCGCAAACGCAAGGGTTGATAAACGCCGATACGCTGTCCAAAATGAAACCCAATGCTTTTTTGCTGAATACGTCCCGCGGGCCATTGGTGGAAGAGGAAAGCCTTGCGGCTGCCTTAAATGCCGGTAAATTGGCCGGGGCTGGAGTGGATGTATTGGCAATGGAGCCGCCACACGCGGACAATCCGTTGATTGCCGCAAAAAAATGCCTGGTAACGCCACATATTGCATGGGCTACCAAAGAAGCCAGGGCCCGCCTAATGGGTACAGTTGAGGAAAACCTGAAGGCTTTCCTGGCCGGCCAACCCGTTAATGTGGTTAATCCGTAGTTATGCACGTTCTTATAGCTCCGAATGCTTTTAAACACGCAATTGATGCCACCGCGGCAGCGCGGGCAATTGAGCGTGGGTTACTGATGAGCCGTCTATCCTGCACATGCGAATGTTTTCCGATAGGCGATGGTGGCAATGGTACGTGTAAATTGATCATTGACCGCCTGCGGGGCGAATCTGTTCAGGTACAGGTGGCGGATCCGCTAGGTAGGCCGATAACGGCTGCGTTCGGTGTGGTTGAAGGGCAGACCGCCGTGATAGAAATGGCCGATGCCTCGGGACTGCATCTGCTTGCGCCGGAAGAACTGAATCCTTTGCATGCGCAATCGTACGGTACCGGCCAATTGATCAACGCTGCGTTGGACAGCGGAGTCCGGAAGATCGTCGTTGGCATGGGCGGATCAGCGACAGTAGATGGTGGGAGCGGTATGCTTCGGGCCCTTGGCGTGCGTTTTCTGGATGGTGAGGGGAAAGAAATAAAGGATTTGCCGGTCGGCTTGGAAACGTTGCACACGATCGATCTGTCCGGTCTGGACAAACGGCTGCAGCAGGTAGAGGTGACGGTACTCTGCGATGTGGACAATCCGCTGTTGGGTGAAGCCGGTGCAGCATATGTATTTGGCCCGCAGAAAGGAGCGTCTGCGGAGCAGGTAGTGCAATTGGATAGTCTCCTTTCACGTTTTGCATCCGTAATACGGACGACCACGGGCGAAGACATTTCCGCGCGCCCTTCAGGTGGTGTAGCAGGTGGTGCCAGTGCTGGCCTGTTAGGCCTGCTGGGTGCTACGTTGGTTAATGGGATCGACTATTTCCTGAATATGACCCAATTTGATGATGCACTGTCACGAAGCCAGCTCGTAATTACCGGAGAGGGTAGCATCGATAGTCAAACATTACAAGGCAAAGGACCCTACGGCGTAGCAAGTCGCGCCAAACAGGCGCGACTACCGGTAATTGGCCTAGCCGGTAATATTCCTGTTTTGGTGAATGACGAACTCGCCGCATATTTCGATACGTTAATGGCTATTGGTAACCGGCCATCGTCGCTGAACGAGGCGCTGGCCGTTACTACCGATAACCTGGCCCGGACGGCACAGCAACTGGGAAACCTGCTTGCGGTTTTATAGTATTTTTTTATGTTTGCAGGGTAAAGTCTATTGAAATTGCCAACTAAACACCATTAAAATGAGGAAGAACCATTTGTCCCTGTTTCTCGCGTGCTTTATTTGTTTTTCTGCAATGGGTACGCACGCCCAGGAGGCGCCGTACGAGTCACCAAAATTGACTAATCCAGATTCCTGGTCGATGATATTATTACCTGATCCGCAAAGCTACGTGAAATTTGAGCGTAACCAAGGTGTTTTGGAACTGATGACGGGCTGGATCAGTGAACAGATTGAACCCTTGAATATTGGGATGGTGCTCTGTACGGGCGATTTGGTGGAGCACAACGATTGGCTGAATCCGAACGGTACGCAAGGTAACCAGCCGGGCAAACAACAGTGGGAGGCTGTAGCCCGGGCGTTCGGCCGCCTGGACGGCAAAGTTCCTTATGTAACAGGTACAGGAAACCACGATTACGGCGTGAAGAATATCGAGTACCGACGTACGAACTATAACCAGTATTTTCCGGTAGATAAAAATCCAAAGTCGCAAAAGCTGCTCCGTGACGTAGGGATTGACAAGGACGGTTACCCGTCGCTTACGAATGCAACGTATGAATTTACTTCGCCGCATGGCCGGCAGTTTCTGGTGATGGTACTTGAGTTTGCACCTCGCGACACCGTGCTCCGCTGGGCATTGGAGACGGTGAATCAGGAACGATATGCTGGGCATACCGTAATCCTGCTCACCCATTCGTACCTCAATTCGGAGAGCGAGCATATTGTGACAGAAGGCTACCCAATCACGGACGGTAACTACGGCGCTGCAGTATGGGAAAAATTGGTTAAGCCCTCCAGGAACATTCAACTGGTATTAAGCGGACATATCGGCAAGCCGGACGATATACTGGGCCACATCGGTTTCCGCACAGATACAAACGCCAGTGGGAAAACGGTACAGCAGATGGTATTCAATGCACAAGCACTTGGCGGCGGCTGGCATGGCAATGGCGGCGACGGTTGGTTGCGTTACCTGGAGTTTTTGCCCGATGGCAAAACGGTGAAAGTGAAAACGTTTTCACCACTTTTTGCCATATCGCCCGCCACACAACACCTGGCGTGGCGGACGGCCGACTATGATGAATTTTCGTTTGAGCTCGATTAAAAAAAGAATTTTCAATCCCTCAATTTCTCCGCACCCTCCTTAATTTCGTTCACCACGCCGGGATCCAGCAAGGTGGTGATGTCGCCCAGGTTGGATGTATCACCTTCGGCTATTTTCCGGAGGATGCGCCGCATGATTTTACCGGATCGGGTCTTTGGAAGACCACTGACAAACTGGATTTTGTCCGGCTTGGCAATGGCACCGATAATACGGCTTACCGTTTGGTTGATGTCCTGACGGGTTAGATTTTCGTCTATGTGATGGCCCGAAGCAATGACATAGGCATATATACCCTGGCCTTTCACCGGATGGGGGTAACCGACAATAGCCGACTCGACCACGTCGCTATGCATATTGATAGCGTTTTCCAGCTCGGCCGTGCCGATGCGGTGGCCCGATACGTTCAATACATCGTCCACACGCCCGGTAATGCGATAGTAGCCATCTTCGTTGCGTAGACACCCATCGCCTGTAAAGTACATGTTTTCGTAGGTCGAGAAATACGTTTGCCGGCAACGCTCGTGGTCGCCATAGGTGGTGCGGATCATGCCCGGCCACGGGAAGCTGATGCACAGATTGCCGCTCACGTCGTTGCCCTCCAGCTCCTTCCCATTTTCATCAACGAGTACCGGTTGGATACCAGGAAGCGGGAGCATAGCAAAACTGGGGACGGTGGGCGTGACGCCCGCAATAGGCGAGATGAGAATGCCGCCATTTTCCGTCTGCCACCAGGTATCTACAATCGGTGCTTTCCCCTTTCCGATTTTTTCATTGTACCAATTCCACGCCTCTTCGTTGATGGGTTCGCCCACACTGCCGAGTTTACGGATACTGCTGAGATCTTTCCCATCCACATACTCGTCGCCCGCAGCCATCAGCGAGCGGATAGCGGTGGGAGCCGTATACAAGATGTTTACCCGATGCTTCTCAACGATATCCCAGAAACGACCGGCATCAGGCCACGTGGGAATACCTTCGAACATCAACGATGTAGCGCCTTGCGACAGTGGGCCGTAAATGATATAGGAATGCCCCGTAATCCAGCCGATGTCGGCCGTACAGAAAAAGACTTCGTCGGGTTGGTACTGGAAAACGTTAGCAAACGTATAGCCGGTGTAGACCATATACCCGCCGCAGGTGTGTACCACGCCCTTGGGTTTTCCCGTAGAACCAGACGTATAGAGGATGAACAGCATGTCTTCGGCATCCATTTCTTCAGCGGGATAAGCCGGATTGCCTTGGGTTTCTACTTTTGTAATTTCGTCTTCCCACCACACGTCGCGGCCTTTGATCATGGACACTGGTGTGCGTGTCCGGGTTAGCACGATCACGCGGTCCACGGTTTCGCATTGTACCAGCGCATCATCCACGATATTCTTTAACTCAATGGTTTTCGTTCCGCGGAAACCTCCATCTGAGGTGATGACCAGTTTGCAACCGGTATCGTTGATGCGGTCGGCGATAGACTGCGCCGAAAAGCCACCGAAAACAACTGAATGAATAGCTCCAATGCGTGCACAGGCCAGTACTGCGATAACAAGTTCGGGTACCATCGGCAGGTAAATACATACCCGGTCGCCCTTACGTACGCCGTTATTTTTCAATACGTTTGAGAATTGCTCTACTTTTTCAAGTAGTTGCTTATAGGTAAGCACCCGATGTGCTTCATTGGGGTCATTAGGCTCCCAGACAATCGCCGGCTTATCACCTAGTTGATAAATATGCCGATCCAGGCAATTCTCCGTGATGTTGAGTTTTGCACCTTCAAACCATCGTATGTCGGGCTCCTTGAAATTCCAGGTTAATACATTATTCCATTTACGGCGCCAATAGAAGTGATCGGCAATTTCCGCCCAGAACTCCTCAGGTTTTTCTACGCTTTCCTGATAAACCTTTTGATACTCCTCAAATGATTTGATTTGCAAATTCATATTTAGTTTAACTTTTTTGTGTTATTTTGTCGAACAATAAATCGGCCTATTTGGTGTATAGAACGGGCTAATTTACGTACTTTTTGCAAAAAAGCGAATTTTCCGCACGTGCTGCCGAATTACAAACGAAGGTTTCTGGACACATTGCTCTTCAGTAATGTATTTATTGCTTGTTGCGCCGTTGCGCAGGGAGGGATGACATATCTTTTACTTTCGTTACCGGTAGATTACACGGTACTGGCAATTCTTGGATGCGCAACACTTGCTTTGTATAACTTTAGCATGATCCTGGCGAAACCGCAACACCCCGAAAGTTCTCCGTTTAGGCGGGTACGATGGGTATTCATGCATGAACGATCGCTTTGGATATGGACCGGAACGGCGCTAGTCACCGCATTTTTGCTGGGTCTACAGCTGCACATACCATCGTTTATATTGCTGGGAGTAATGGGGGTAATGGGGCTGGCTTATAACCTGCCAATTGTGCGGGTGGCCGGTGAACAGCGACGGGCGGGGCTACGGCAGATTACCGGATTGAAGTTGTTCTACATTGGATTGGTGTGGGTGATGAGTAGCGTCTTGTTTCCGGTAGCGGAAGCGTATCACGATGAGCTCACTATTTTATGGCCGCATGTATGGCAGCTGATGGCCTGGGTATTCCTTTTCGTGGTGGCCATTACCATACCGTTTGATATCCGCGATATCTATCAGGATCGGTATTATGGGTTGAAAACCATCCCGGTGTTGGTCGGCGAGCGTAAGGCACTGATACTGTCTGCTGTATTATTGGCGGTGCAGATGGGGTGGATTTGGATTAGCGATTACCCGTTAGCTATCCGATTGGCGTTAGTTATCGCGTCAGGCGTATGCCTGTCCTTTATTTTAGTCCCACCAATCAAGAAGAATGAATATTACTATTTTCTGTTTCTCGACGGCACGATGTTATTGCAGTTTGTCGCCGTATGGTTGGTTACGTAGTTAAGTCCTCACCTGCGAGGAGGGCGACGACCTTCTGAACGAGCACATCCGCAATTTTAAAATAGCTTTCTACGCTCCATCCCGCCACGTGGGGGCTGCACATTACCCTGTCGTGTGTCATTAAAGGCTCGAACCAGGGTTGTGCGGACAATGCCGGAAATTTTTCAACGGGTAACACATCGAACGCTGCACCCAGCACTTGCCCTTTATCAAGGGCATTTAACACGGCCGGGATATGTACGATTTCGCCACGAGCTCCATTCAGGAAGAATATGGGTTTGCGGAAGCGGTCCAGGTACGCCGTGTCGACCATTCCACGCGATACTGTCGTGAGTGGGATGTGCAGACTGACTACATCGGCTTGTGCTGTTACCTCTTCCATGCTTGCTTCGGTAGCATAGTCGTCACTGAACCCAGTTTTGTATTTGTCGTACGCAATCACCTTAACGCCGAATCCAACAAGCTTACGGGCCATGGCCTGGCCGTTATTGCCGTAGCCGATAAGCGCCACTGTACGTCCGCCCAGCTCCAGGCCACGATTCGCTTCGCGTTGCCACAGGCCGTTCTTGATTTCGGTATTGGCACGATAAAGGTTATTCATCAGGGATAACAGCATGCCTACCATGTGCTCGCCTACGGCATCCCGGTTGCCCTCGGGTGCGTTGATAAGGGTAATTCCTTTTTTCAGTGCATGGGCATCGTCAATGTTGTCCATACCAGCGCCTCCCCGTGCGATAAATGTAAGCCGTGGGGCGGCATCAATGAATGCCGCGTCGACCCTGAACTTAGATCGGATCACCAAACCCGTATATTGCGGAATAATTTGCAGCGCTTCATCTTTATCAATAGTCGGGAGGTAGTCAAAAGCAATGTTTTTTGCTGTAAGCTTTTCTGCAAAAACAGGATGGATGTCATCTACGATAAGTAACCGTGGGGGGAGTTTAGTCATATTCGTTGAGCAATGTCGTTGGTTAATGTGATAAAATCGATTACGGCTAGCCGTTCCGCACGCAAGTCGTAGAATGAGTTCTCGCCCATTTTGTCTTTCGGGATAACGCCCGACAAGGCATTCCGCAGTGTTTTTCGCCGCTGGTTGAAAGCCGCCTTCACGATACGCCAAAATAGTTTTTCGTCGCAACCCAACACCGCTTCGGGTTTACGGGTGAGACGGATAACTCCTGAAAGTACTTTGGGCGGCGGTAAAAAAGCGCCGGCCTTGACCGTAAAGAGGTACTCGACGTCATAATAGGCTTGAACCAACACGCTGAGGATACCGTATTCCTTGCCGCCTGGCTGGGCGGCACAACGTTCGGCAACTTCTTTCTGAAACATGCCCACAACTTCAACTACACAATGGCGCTCTTCCAACACCTTGAATAGGATCTGGGAGGAGATATTGTAAGGAAAATTGCCGATAATGGCCAGTTTGCCCCTAACAAGCGTATTGAAATCCATCGCCAGGAAATCTCCGTGGATGAGCCGATCGCCAATCCCGGGATATCGATCATGCAGGAACCGTATGGATTCCCCGTCAATATCGACGAGGAAGGTCCTGTAATCTTTTTCATTCAGTAACTGGTCCGAAAGGATACCCATCCCCGGCCCCACCTCCAATACCGTGTCATAACCCAATTGCGGGCGGAGGGCGGCCACAATCCTGGCAGCGGTATGTTTATCCGTCAGGAAATGCTGCCCCAGGTGTTTTTTTGCGCGGACGCTACTCATGGATGTGTTGGATTGCTGTAAGCCGAGCAAAAGTAACCTTTTTTTGTAACTTTACGGATTGCACCCTAAAATTCCTACTTTTGGTAGCCAAAGAACACATTGGATATGAGTGATAAACTGAAAATAGGGATATCGATAGGCGACATAAATGGCATCGGGCTCGAAGTAGTTATTAAGGCGTTGATGGACAGCAGGGTGCTGGATTATTTTACCCCAGTTGTTTACGGAAATACGAAAGTTGCGTCGTTCCACCGAAAAGCACTGGGGATTAACGAATTTAGCTTCAATGTGATTAATGAGGCGCAGCAAGCCCACCCCAAGCGTGCTAATATGATCAATTGTTGGCAGGACGATGTAAAGATTACGTTGGGCGAGGAAAACGAGATAGGGGGCAAATATGCTTTTCTTTCGTTGAAGCGGGCAGTAGATGATTTGGTGAGCGGCGAAATCGATGCACTGGTTACCGCGCCCATCAATAAACATAATATTCAACGAGAGGAATTCGATTTTCCTGGTCATACGGAATACCTGCAAGCAAGGACGGAGAGCCGCGATGCCCTCATGTTTATGATTAGTGAAGAGTTGCGTGTGGGGGTGGTCACGGGCCATATTCCGGTGAAAGACATCGCCCCGAATATTTCGACCGAAGCTATCGTCTCCAAATTAGCATTAATGGATGCCAGCCTGAAACGCGACTTCTGGATACGGAAGCCGAAAATAGCCGTGTTAGGACTGAATCCGCACGCCGGCGACAATGGACTTATTGGTAAGGAGGATGAAGAAGTCATCGTTCCGGCTATTGCCGAGGCTAAGTCAAAAGGGGTTTTTTGTTTCGGACCCTATCCTGCCGACGGTTTCTTTGCCTCCGAGGCCTATTCGAAATTTGATGCTGTACTGGCGATGTACCACGATCAAGGTCTAATCCCGTTTAAGCATATTGCTGCGCGTAGCGGCGTCAACTTCACTGCCGGGCTTCCGGTAGTACGCACCTCGCCCGATCATGGTACGGGTTACGACATAGCCGGCAAGAATGTCGCGTCGGAAATGTCATTTCGGGAAGCACTATTTTCCGCAGTCCATATTGTAGCTCGCCGACGCGAACAAGATGTGCTTTTGTCAAATCCATTGGTGTCCAGGCGCTTGTCGCGCGACCGGGATTAATCCCCCTTCGGGGCACTGGATTATCCGATGAATATGTATTTTTGCGGTCAAAATACGAATTACCGATGCCCGAAACAATAATGAGTGAATATCTCGACCTCCCTATATTCTCACTGCTCAGCGATGTGGCCAGTGAATCAAAGGTGGAGAGTTTCGTAGTGGGAGGGTATGTAAGAGACCGCATAATGGGGCGCAGTTTCAAGAATGATATCGACGTGGTTGTGGTGGGTAGTGGTATCGATTTTGCTACGTGTGTGGGTAACCGGCTGGGTGTAAAAGTGGCGGTATACAAGAACTTCGGAACCGCTTCGCTTCGTTATGACGAGGTGCAGCTCGAATTTGTGGGTGCACGGAAAGAGTCATACCGGGCTGACTCTCGCAAGCCTATTGTTGAAGACGGGACGATAGTTGATGACCAGCACCGGCGCGATTTTACCATCAACGCCATGGCATTGTCGCTTAATAAAACCGAGTTCGGAAGGTTACTCGACCCGTTTGATGGCCGCACAGCTATCCAACATCGTATCATCCGTACACCGCTGGATCCCAATGAAACTTTTTCGGATGATCCGCTAAGGATGTTACGGGCTATACGCTTTGCCACGGAGCTGAATTTCAAAATCGATACGCTGGCCATCAAGGCAATAGCGGTAAACAAGGAGCGGATTAGAATCATTTCGCGGGAGCGTATCATCGATGAACTGAATAAGATAGTGTTGGCCGCCAAACCATCTATCGGTTTCAAATACCTGTTCGACGTGGGACTGCTACAACTCATTTTTCCCGCTATGGCCAACCTCTACGGTGTGGAGGTAATTAATGGAAAAGGACATAAGGATAATTTCTACCATACGCTCGAAGTATTGGATAATGTGGCTGAACTTAGTGAAGACTTATGGCTGCGATGGGCCGCAATTATGCACGACATCGCGAAGCCTGCCACCAAACGCTTTGATAAACAGCACGGGTGGACCTTCCATGGGCATGAAGATCGAGGTGCGCGTATGGTGCCAAAGCTCTTTGCAGAACTGAAACTGCCGCTCAACGATAAAATGCGGTTTGTGCAGAAACTGGTAGCCTTACACCTCCGGCCTATTGTGCTGGCGCAAGAAGTAGTCACCGACTCGGCAGTGAGGCGACTGCTGTTTGAGGCGGGAGATGATATCGATAGCCTGATGCTGTTGTGCCATGCGGATGTTACGACGAAAAACGACTTTAAAAAGAGAAAATACCGGCAGAATTTCGACCTTGTTAAGCAGAAGCTAAAGGATGTGGAAGAGCGGGATCAAATCCGCAACTGGCAGCCCCCGGTTAGCGGACAGGATGTGATGGATGCGTTTGGCTTAGCCCCGGGGAAAATGGTGGGCATAATCAAGAGTACCATCCGAGAAGCGATACTGGAAGGCGATATTCCGAATAACAGGGACGAAGCATATCGTTTCATGCTGGATAAAGGCCGGGAATTGGGACTGGAACCAAAGACGGATGTCTAGGGATTTTTTAGATATTTCCGCTACCAAATATCGCTTTTCAATGGTAGCGGAGAGATTGATAACTCCCTTTTATATGCAACGCGATGATATTGCAGATAAAAGGAATTTATCTAAGTTTGCATAAATTCACGTAAAACAAACGAGAGGAAAATGTTATGGCTATTTATCGTTTTAGAATTTCGTTCGAAGATTATGATGACGTAATCCGCGAAATCGATATACTGCCCAAGCAAACTTTTTTAGATCTGCACCAAGCACTGCACGCTGCCACAGGTTATCAGGTGGAGTTACCATCATCGTTTTATGTGAGTAACGACCGATGGAAAAAAGGAACCGAGATTGCCCATATGCCCAATGAGTCAAAGAAGAGTCAAGGTGTGGCGTTGATGGAAGAATCGAAATTAAGCCGGTTTATCGATGATCCTCACCAGAAGTTCTATTACGTATATAATTTTGAGCGCCCGCTCGATTTTCATGTGCAGCTGGTTAAGATACTGAAAGAGGAGGAAGGTAAAGACTATCCAGTGTTGTTCAAGAGCGTTGGGCAGGTACCCAAATTGCCCGGAGCTAAGGTGGTGGCGGACGACGCAACTACGAAGAAGGAAGACGACGAATACGATTTCCTGGGGGAAACCGAATATGGCATCAACGAGGAAGAGGATTTAGACATGCTGGACGAAGAAGAACAGTCGGAGGGCGGAAAAGAAGAAGGTAACGACGGGTACGGTGAAGACTATTGATGGTCCGGGCAAAGACACTGATTTGTGTGGTCGGTCCAACTGCTGTAGGGAAAACGGCAGTGGGTATACGGCTTGCTCAGCATTTCCAGACCGCCGTGCTTTCGGCAGATTCCCGCCAATTTTACCGTGAAATGACGATAGGCACCGCTAAGCCCAGCGATGAAGAGTTGGCCGCGGCGCCCCATTATTTTATCAATTCCCATCAGTTAACGGATGATTACTCGGCAGGCGACTTTGAGCGCGATGCGTTATCGCTGTTGGCAGAACTATTTGAGCGCCATGACGTGGTGATTCTCGTCGGTGGCTCGGGCCTGTTTGTCCGTGCTGTTTGCCAGGGATTAGACGACTTGCCAAAACCACTGCCCAATGTTCGTGATCGTTTGAATAGCCTGTATCGGCAGCAGGGGCTAGCACCGCTCCAAGTCTTGCTGAAGCAGGCAGATCCGGAATATTTCGATAAAATGGACAGCCAAAACCCCCAACGGGTCATCCGCGCACTCGAGGTGTATGAAAGCACGGGACGGCCGTTTTCCGATTTTCGACGGGGACATGCGGTTGAGCGTCCGTTTGAGGTGCTTAGTTTGGGGCTCGATACCGAGAGGGAGCGGTTGTATCAGCGCATCAATTCCCGTGTGGACACCATGATGGCCGCGGGGTTGTTGAACGAGGTGGAAACGTTGATGCCATACCGCGAAAGACCACCATTGCAGACGGTGGGTTACACCGAGTTGTTTGACTACCTAGATGGGAGGTGTACATTGGAAAATGCCGTGGAAAAAATCAAACAGCATACCCGGCGATATGCCAAACGCCAACTCACATGGTTCCGTAAAGACGAAACCACAGTTTGGTTTGCACCTGAAGATATCGACGGGATGATTGCTTACGTTTCCGCACAGATTAGCCCACAATAACGTTCCACCCGAATTCGTCATGGATGCGGCCGTAGCGGAGGTCGTTGAGGTATTGCAGCACCTTGTTTGAAAACTCACGCTTTTCAGGGTCCGGTAAAGTATATATCTTTCCGTCGAAACCAATTTCCGAAATCGGTGTGAGTGTCGCTGCCGTGCCGGCGGCAAAAGCTTCCGTAACGCTCCCGTTTTCGATTCCTTCTATGAGTTCCCGTACGGATACTTTGCGTTCTTCGGCCTGGTAGCCCCAGTGCCGTGCTATTTCAATGATGGAGCGGCGGGTGATGCCATGCAATATCGTTTCGGACGATGGCGTGATAATGGTGTCGCCAACACGGAACAGCAGATTGGCTGTGCCGGCCTCTTCAATGTACTTGTGTTCGTTTGCATCGGTCCACATCAGTTGGTCAAAGCCTTCCGCTTGTGCGAGGCGTGTGGGGTGTAGTGATAACGCATAGTTGCCCGCATTTTTCGAAAAGCCAACACCGCCGGAGGCAGCGCGGGTGAAATGCGTCTCAATTTTGAGGCGAAGTGGCTTGCTATAATACGCGCCCACCGGACCGGTGATAACGATAAACTTATATGAATCGGAAGGGTGCACACCTAAGGCAGCCTCTGTGGCAAACATGAATGGACGGATGTATAAAGAAGAGCCCTCATGTTGCGGCACCCAGTCACGATCAAGGTCGAGCAAAGTCTTAATGCCACCGACGAATAATTCTTCCGGAAGTTCAGGCATTTCTAATCGCGCGGCCGACTTATTGAATCGCTCACGGTTCTTGTCGGGCCGGAACGTACTCACGGTTCCGTCAGCAAACTTGTAGGCTTTCAAGCCTTCAAAAATGGACTGGCCATAGTGGATGGCGGAGGTGGCCGGGCTCAGCGATAAGTTACCGTACGGCACGATATTGGCCTCTTGCCAGCGGCCGTCAGCATAGTCTGCTACCAGCATGTGGTCTGAAAAGATTTGACCGAATTTTAAGTTGTTAAAATCAACTTGCGGCAGTCTTGACTGTCGCGTTTGCTCCACCCGGATTGCTGTTGTTACTGCCTCACTCATTGCTATGTATTATTAGGGTGGCAAGTTAGGAAAAAAAGCGGATTGGAAGAAACGATTTCATTCCTCTCCGCTTAATAGGGTCAAGCGGATTGGTCATCCGTTGATGCATCCGGAGCATTCCGTTTAACCGATTCGATTCCCTTATCCCTGCCGGATGCGGATTCATACATTTCGCTCGATCCGATAATCTGACCATTCACGGCTTTGAGATTAAAGAAAAATTTGCCGTTTTTGGCTTCTTTCCGGTCATACCGGCTATCGTCGGGGCTGTTTTTCTTTACGGATTCGATGCCGTTAAGGCACGAAGCTTTAGCAGTATACCCCTCACTGGCTAGAATCACTTCCTCGTTTCCGGCTTTCAGATTGAATTGGAATTCTCCATTCTTACGCGTTGAAATCACAAATTTTCCCATGGTTTTACTGATTTTGTTGTACAATTAATTAATATCGGCTTCTTGTCAGGCTAATTTAAATAACTGACATGGAAATCAAAAAACAAATTCGTTTTATCTCGTTTTCCGTTAATTTGGTGTTATTGGCCACGTTGCCGATTCTTTGTTGGTTTTACCCTAAACCCTTCACTTTTGTTCAGGAAAAGTTGGTAATTAATAAGGTGAAGTTATTAATTCAATCCTATTGAAATAGAAACGGCTTCATCGCTTCATCTTGGTAATACTTCCGCGGGATCATCAGTTTGCCTTTTGGTAAGATAACCCCGTTATAATCAAAAAAGGCCTTTAGTTTTTTGGCGTTTCCTATAAATCGTATGGATATCAGTTTATCGCCACGATGGATTACCCAATCAAATTGTGCATCATCATCCGATATCAACTCGGTAAAGGTTTGGTCATTATGTTTATGAATCAGGTAGTAGACGTGACGATAAGCCCCTGTCGACATTTTTTTGGTGATCCGTGTAATTGCAAAATCCTGATTCAAATCAACACTCTGATCGCCTCCCATCCCGTTCTTGATGATTCCGCCCCCCATCGCGACACGGGTCGGGATATTGCCTTGAAGGACAACCTTTGCTCCAAATACAGCCGTCAACGCCGAATCGTTGAGCGGAACAGTTCCTTTGCTGGTCAGCCGGAAGTCGTAAACCGCGACGTTTTCTGCCTCGGACTCATCCCGTAGTAAGAGCGGAGCCGGTGCAGGTGGTTCTATCGGCACCGGGCGGCTTATTTTGGGCAGCGGCTGTCCATCGTTATAGTCAGAGAGGTCGGGGTATTCGACCAACCCCGGAGGCGTTGGGGGTGCGTCTACTATTGCGAGGGGCTTTTCGTCGCTTTCAATCTTAGCGGCAAGACCGATCGGAAAATTTCTTATGAATAATCTTCCTCAACGACTGCACTTATCAAATCTATTTTCTCAAATGGCGGCACCTGGGTTGCTTTCTTGAAATGGTCTCCCACAGACAGTAGGCTCCCGATATAATCATCATCATAGACAAGCAGGTACGATTCCTTGTTTTCTTCCTTTAGGTCGTAGAGCTATATGGCTTCAATCCTACGGTAGCGATCGTCAAAGACATAGCTTTCCAGTGTTATAGGAGAAGAAAGGACCGTTTTGTTGTCTTTTTCAAACTGATAAAACCAGACTTCATCTATCTTCAGTATGGGTTCGCTGGACTTCAGGTCTCCCAAGTCTATACGCTCCCCACTGCGAGAATCCATTAGCCAGTAGCGCGGAGCATCATCATTGCCATAAATAACGTAGTACGAAAAGTCATCCGGTATTTCAATATACTTACAGAATCCCGGTGCTTTTACTTCATGCCCCAACGTATCCATCAATCCCCACTTTCCGTCGATTTGAAAAGGCACCAGAAGCGGTTTTGGATTAGTATCGGGCTGTTGGGCATGTATTTGTGGAGCGTATGCCGTGGCGCACAAGTACAAAAGAACACAGGATAGAAGCCGGATCATAAGATTCATGATTAGTTATCGCACCGTTTCAAACTTAAATAAAGTTGCTTTTATATGCAATTACAATCGCGTCAAATAAAAAAGTAACTTTTACTTTGCTATGCTTTCGGGAATGTTGAACGTAAATGGTAAATAAGGTTTTGTTATAATTGGTATAAAAAACAAAGCCGGTCAATTTTCTGACCAGCTTGTTTTTTGGTAGGGGCAAGTTTACAAATCTCGAACTTTTTAGCCGACTACGAAGCAGTCCTCTGCGCGAAAAGCCTTATTAAGTAATCTCATTTCCGGATGATATTGAGGAAGTGTTCGGCCGATTTACCTTCTTCCATAACCCTCTATAATTTCCACGGCAATCGCCTCACCCATCTTTAGGGCATATTGGTTGCCTTTACCGTGTTGGGCGAGAAATCCGTTGGTACCAATATTACTTTTTCCATGCTTAGTGTTTTAATTGAATAAAAATACCTGCTTTCCCGAAAGTATCGTGTTGGATGTGTATGGTATATTACGTTTTGTTCAGCTTATCGGAAGAGAAAAGGTTTGGCCTTCCATCCGTCGGGTTTTTACCTTTTGGGAGTTTCGACACACATATGATACATTTGACAAACAATGATGGAAACACGCTAATGGATACATTGGAGATGGGAAACAGGCGCATGAGCAGGTAGGTAAAGTCGAGCTGGCGCGGCGGCTGAATGGTCCGGAGGCGAAGGTGCATGTGGTTGAAACCGAAGGCGTCGTGTGCCGACTTAAAATCCTTTTTGGCGGCGAGGCGTTGTTTTTCTCCATGGATGGGAAGTCGGTTTTTTTTGACGACTTCTCTATGCAGAAAGCTGCGGCCCGATCTGGCAGTATGTGTTACTGGATAGAAGGGGAAGGCATTCGCGATAAGCGTGCCGTGCAAACGAAAATCCGTGAAGTTTACTACCGTGGTATAGACGTGTTTACAAATCCTTGGAATGGGTTAACGTATCCACTCAGTAAGCTTACTTCTTGGACGGTACCAACTCGCGCAAAACGTTTTCGGCGTTGTCAGCAGCACAAGCCCTAACTAAAATAGAAATCCGGTCGATTTAATTTTTACTAAACAATACTTTTGCAAGCTTGTTTTCTTTAATGGGCAAATAATCCGATCTGCAAATTAAAATGTTGTTCAGATGAAGGCGGAAAAGCTACCCATTGTGCGTTTCGCACCCAGAGGCGCAGATAGCTTCTATGAAGCTGTGACAGAGAAAGTTTCAGTTTATTTTGAAAAGAATCATATTTCTCGCTATGCAAATACAACCATGTGGATAAAGACATACTTCATGTTGCTGCTTTACGTTGTGCCCTATGTCCTGATGGTTACAGGTCAGGCAGCGGGTAATTATTGGCTGTATTTCGCGCTTTGGTTCCTGATGGGGTGGGGAATGGTAGGCATAGGCACGGCAGTCATGCATGACGCCAATCATGGAACCTACTCGCCCAATAAAAAAGTAAACAGTCTGATCGGACACATCCTGGAAATTGTGGGTGGTTATTCGGCAACATGGAAAATCCAGCACAATCTATTACATCATACCTACACCAACATTGAAGGGTTGGATGATGACATCAGTAGCATCAAATTGCTGCGCTTTTCTCCACGGCAGCCCTGGTATTGGTTCCATCGTTACCAATATCTTTACGCCTGGTTTTTTTATATGAACATGACCCTTTTCTGGATGACGGCAAAGGACTACCTGCAGGTTATGCGCTACAAAAAGCATGACCTGCTGGCCAAGCAGAAAGTTTCTTTTGGCCAGGCCATATTCCGCATTACGATGTACAAGCTGTTTTACTATGCCTATATATTGATCTTGCCGATTTTGTTTTCAGGCATGCCATGGTACTTGGTATTGGCAGGATTCCTACTCATGCATTTT
>Ga0182739_1000665_pt1 | contig 41310 bp, 39 predicted proteins | sample eDN5th30CBELigBY_FD_128873 | JGI IMG/M metagenome (GOLD analysis project Ga0182739, IMG submission 128873) | Enriched backyard soil microbial communities from Emeryville, California, USA - eDNA 5th pass 30_C BE-Lig BY (version 2) (version 2) | ecosystem: Environmental > Terrestrial > Soil >... | reverse complement strand
TTCGAAGTCTATTCGACGGCGAAAATGGCTTTCATCGGGAGCCTGCGGTACTCACGTACCAAAAGCGTACGCTGCGTTCCTCGTTCCCTAGCTTCAAGCCATTTTCTTGGTCCTGAAAGCTCATCATTTAAACCTATATTGGAAGAAGAGGAAAGTTTAAAAGCTGGGCTTTGATGACGATGTAATGCTTCGAAGTCTATTCGACGTCGAAAATGGCTTTCATCGGGAGCCTGCGGTTCTCATGTACCAAAAGCGTACGCTGCGTTCCTCGTTCCCTAGCTTCAAGCCATTTTCTTGGTCCTGAAAGCTCAGCTTTTAAACCTATATTGGAAGAAGAGGAAAGTTTAAAAGCTGGGCTTTGATGACGATGTATTGGCTACGAAGAAAATCAAGGTTGTCGTGATAAAAGGACTAGGTTATCATTAAGGAAACACATATGAATAGTTTTGAGGAGGCAGTATCATTGATTACACATATCGTATTTTTTAAGCTAAAAGACAACTCTCCTGAGAAGGTTGAAGTAACCGCACAAGTGCTGCGTGATATGGAAGGTAAGATTGAGCAGTTAAAATACATCGAGGTTGGTGTGGACGTACTCCATTCCGCTCGTTCTTATGATATTGCATTGATTACGAAAGTTGATTCATTGGCTGATTTAGAAGCTTATCAGGTTCATCCAGAACATCAAAAGGTTCTCGCACATATGAATGAGGTTCGTGAATCATCCGTTGCAGTTGACTTTGAAAGCTAAGAGGGAAGCATTATGCGTGACGTATATGAAATGATGACCTATTTGATCGTCATCATCGTTAGCTGCTTTGTGATGGGAATAGCGCTAAAGCGAAAAGCAAAAAAAAGAATGAATGAAACCAACAATAGCGCTTCTGAAAAAGGTGGCGATAATTAATGTATTATGTTAATCAAGAGCAGATTGCTGTACGTTTGAATAGCATTCCTGCTTTAAGTGAAGCAATGAAGCAGCTGCAGGAGCAGTGGAACGGTGATATCATTCAGCAGCTCGCTCAGGAAAGAGCGTTGCATCTGGCGATTGAAATTGTTACTGATGTAGGAAGCTATCTTATTGATGGCTTTTTAATGCGTGATGCAAGCAGCTATGATGATATTGTTGAAATTACAGCAGGTGAAGGTGTATATCCAGCGGAGATGACTCCATTATTGTTGGAGCTTGTTTCTTTGCGCCGTCCGCTTGTACAGCAATATTTTGAATGGGAGTCTCAGCAGCTACATCCGTTGATGAAGCAGCTTCCACAATTACTACCGCAATTTAAACAAGCAGTAGAGCAATACGTCGCAAAAGAACTGATATAGCTAGAAAGGTGGGCTGTTATGAAAGGAACTGGTTCGACTCGTGATGCCATACTTTATAAACTTCGAAGTCAAGGGCGAATGCAGATCAGCGTAATAGCCCACCAGCTTGGACTTACCGAAATGGCGATCCGAAGACATTTGCATGAACTGGCTAATCAAGGTTATGTAAAGGTCATTTCTATTAAGCAAGCGATGGGTAGGCCGCTTCATGCCTACGAGCTAACGGAGAAAGCAGAGGAGTTATTTCCTCGCAATTATCAATTGCTTACAGTCGATTTGCTTAGTGAGCTTGAAGACGATCCTGATACGAGCCAGCTTATCAATAAGATGTTCCAAGGGCGAAAACGCAAGCTATTACAGCGTTATTCTGCCGCAATGCAAGGCAAGTCGCTTGCGGAAAAGGTGCAAGAGCTAGCGCATATACAGGTAGCTGGCGGCTATATGGCAGAAGCGAGCCAAGACGAGCAATACTTCTATATCGAGGAGTACAATTGTCCGATAAAAGGCGTCGCTGATCGTTACTATCAAGCCTGTCAATGCGAGCTCGAGCTGTTCCAAGAGCTGCTTGACGCTCCAGTTGAACGATTAGAATGCCTTGCAAAAGGCGGAGTGAAATGCAATTATCGTATTCATATGAAATAATACAGAGCTACAATGTGGCTACCATATAGCTAATAATATAGGCAGTTCAGTAAGTCAGTGAAGAAGCTGACTTACTGAACTGCCTTTTTTTTGTGGCTTAACGTGTAATGGACAACAATGTCCATCATAGCCTGAGTAGAGTTGATTCTCTTAATTAATGGACAACGATGTCCTTTAGCACAGAAAATGATGCAGTATGAATTAGAAAATTTGCTCTTACGGACATGGGTGTCAAATACAGCACCACAAATAGATAACTTGCAGCTAATGGTCATTGATGTCCATAAGAGTCGGGATAGCTGTGTTCTGCAAGCGAAGCGTGGCGACTTTAAAGCCCGCCGCATCAAAAGCTACAAACAACATCAATGAGATACTATCAAACCTCCGCGTAGGACTAGATCGTCCCGTTAACGGAGTGGGCTGTCTTTAAAGCCTGTCGCTACCTATAATCGTTCAAAAAGCGACAGGCTTTAAAAAACAGCAAAAGGGACGAACTAGTCCGTAGCCCTAAACCTCGGCTAACACTTCTCCGTAGCAATGTACTCACTCATAATCATCTCAATATCGAATGGCGTAACACCACGCTCCGGAGAATAAATGATATCGGCAGCTTCCTCATTTTCCACTAACGTACCTCGTGCCAATGCATGTAATCTGAACAAATCATACAGATTACATTTCTGCATATCTGTCATCGCCTTACCCATCAGAACAATACCAGATTGATTACCCTCTACATTGTTATAATAGTTTGGCTGAGAGGTCAACGCGAGATCGCACCAAATAATTGTGCGCTCCTTTAGATCTAGCACGGCTGGTATCGCAATTTGTGTATTGGCAGCAAGATCGACTCTATTAGCAACGGTTGTAGGCTCAAACACTTCTCCAGACTGCGGATGCTGGCGCATCATCCAGCCAGCAAAGCATTGCGGTAAATCACAATATACCTGAGCTGTGAACGAATGCAGTGTGGCAACGACATAGCGACCACCGTAGGCAAGCACGGAAGGAATATCGATATCGATAAACTCACATGCGCCATCAGGAGCGGTTACAATATCTCCACTGTGAGCAGCCTTGTATTTCGCCGAGCGCAAATTGGTATACGAAATATGCTCCTTATAGCGCCAGTCGTCATCATACAATATGGCAGAAAGATCAATATCGACACGTCCTGTCGTTACCCCTTCCTTCCACCATAAAAAGAAACGAATGGTATCGCCCTCACTCATCGTTAGCTTGCTGCCACGCACTAAGGTGTGTAGCGCTTTACTAGCTGAGCGCTGCGAGAATGGAACGATATAATGCTGTAGCTGCTCGTCAAGATAGACATTCCCAAGCGGTGGCAGCTTAGCAAAACGCTCCTGCAGCGCCTGTTCACACAAGGAGATTACCTCACTGCATAGCTCCTGTGCAATAGGGTAGCGGGAGTCCTCTAGGGAGAAGGCTTTAGCGACATTTCCTTTTGGGAAAAATACACGCTGCTGACTAACGACATGTCGCTTTTTAAAATGTGTCATTAGCTGCAAAAGCAAAGGTGTAGCTACAGCATTCCTGACCCCTTCAAAGCTAGTAAGCACCCATTTCGCATCATCAGCGCTTGATATCCGCAGCAGATGATCAAGTCTTCGGGCAAACTCTCCTGGACGAGCTAACAAATGCTGTACCGCAGTTCTACTATCGTAAGCTTGCAGTGCGCTCTCCACGGCAGAATTAAACTTTTCAATCACTCTGTTGTTGCGAATGATATCAAACGCCTCATAACAACGCGGGTAACGTTCTTTATATTCACCAGGATGCAGTATTTCTCCAAGTCGAATCCATGACGAAGCATATCGCAGCATATCCTCAGCAATTACGGGGCATCGCTCCAGCAATTCAAGCAGCATACGACGCTCTGCTCGCTTAAATTTGCGAAAGTGAGTAGGTTTTGCAAGGCTAATATCGCCATGAGACAATGATACGGCTAGTCGCAAAACATCAGTAGCGGTAAGGATATACTTTGCAATACAAGAGGCGTTTCCTTTACTACAGCGGATAAGCGTTGCTGCAACAAGAGCTGCTTGTTCCTTGTATGGAATTTGCTGCGGCAATAGTAGCTCGAGCTCATTTTCATGTTCAATCGCATATACGACATCATTTTTATCAACCTGCGAGATTGAGGTGTTGGATGCAATTAAGCCTGTGATGATCCCACGGAAATGCTCCTCGTCACCTAATTCAATCAGTTGTAATTTTTCAATGGCTGGCAGATGCACGTTTTTCGCTAATGCTGTCCGTTGCAAAGCTTTATATTGTGGAAGCTCACCTGAGTAATAGTGAAGCAATGCATTAAAGTAGAGCTCAGCAATACTTGCCTCCATAACCTGCTCTGGAAAGTTAGGGTACATTGGATCGTAGTCAACATCTGCTCCGACAAGCATTTTTAGACTTTGAAAAACATTATCGAACCATTGTGTAAATGAGCTTGTGGAAAGGCTGGATAGTGCTGTAGTTAATGCAGGAGAGAAGATAAAGCCGAGCTCTGTAATATGCTGAATGGCGGTTGCCAAGTATGTAGATGGTAATTGATTAGATTCCTGGACTACGATTACTTTTCTGCTTCTACGCAAGTAGATTTCGTTTATCAATATATCAACCTCACGATCAAAAGAAAATAAGATCGTCAGGAAAGCTGCTTCTCTAAGTCCAGTGGTGTAGAAGGAAGAAAAGCAATAGCCTGACGATCACCATACATATCTTGCGGAAAGCAGCTTCCCTAATTTAAAAAACCAATGACAGTTAGAAGGAAGGAAAGCAAAAGCCGCAAGCTATCAAGAAACGCGAGGATCTTGCTACGCGTTCTCTTGTTACAATAATGCCAGTTTCATGTGAAGACGAACAGGGCGAAAGTATGGCGACATTGGAATATTTACACAGTAGGCGATTAATTTTGAGATACAATTTGGATCAAATTTATGAGCAGACCTGTAACCAAACAAGCCCAAACTGATTATAATGTGGTACACAACTAGGCAGATGTCTAGCTGAAATGAACAATCTGGAGGTGGAGCAGATATGCCGCTAGAAATCAGTGTGCTCGTTATTGCAGTAGCTTGTGCTGTATTTGTCGTTGCTATGGTAATTACGATTCGCTTACTAGTGTTACGGTTACACACATTGACGGAACAAACAGTAGCGATGCAGCGTGATTTGCAGGAGCTATCTCATACATGTAGCAAGCTAATGGTAACAACTGACGCTACGGTCAAGGAAATTGGTGAGGTTGCCGCTACCGTCAATCAAGTAGTTGGCGCTGCCAAGGATATGGGTCAAAGCATTAGCCAAACTGCAACGGTCATCCGACAGGTGAGCAGCACACTATCACAGCGAGCAGCTCGCTACACAGAGGAACGGGGCAGCAAACAGCTAGACGATATGATGCAATGGACAGAGCTTGCGATGTCAGCATGGCAGCTTTGGCAAACTGGACGTCAAAAAAGTAAGCAAACTGAGAGGAGAGAGTAAGATGGCATTTAAGAACAAAGGAATCGCATTTCTTGTTGGAACTTTAGTAGGTAGTGTAATTGGCAGTGCAACAGCATTATTATTTGCACCAAAAAGCGGTAAGGAGCTTCGCGGAGATATTAAAGCAGGTACAGAAAAGGTGATCGAAGCAGGTTCAGAAGCGATTGATGGAGTATCAGAAACCGTATTTGAGGTTAGCAAAAAGATTGAGGATGGCGCTGTAAAAGCAGTATGTTCAGCTAAACAAGGGGTGCAAAAGGTTGTAGATGGCTTCAAATGGGGGAAGGCTCAAGCAGGTGACGAGCAAACTGCTGAGCAAGAGGAAGATTTTGCTGAGGCACAGCAGTCAGAGCTTGTGTTAGCACAAGGGGAAGAGCTTGCACAAGAGCAACTAGCTGAGCAGACAGAGCAAGAGCAAGTGTTACACAATTAATAACGGACTAACAAGCGGCATAAGTAATTAATAGTGTTTCAGTTAACACAGAAAAGTGGTGGAGCTGTGGAAGGGCCAATAGCGGTATTTGATTCGGGTGTGGGTGGACTTACCGTTGTAAAGGAGCTATTGAAGCAACTGCCGAACGAGTCGATCGTCTATTATGGAGATACGGCAAGAGCACCATATGGGCCTCGGCCAAAGCAAGAGGTTGTAGAATTCTCGAAGGAGATTGTCCATTATTTGCAGCGCTATCACCCTAAAATGATCGTCATCGCATGTAATACAGCAACCGCTGTAGCGCTAGAAGAAATAAAAGCACAGCTTGACATTCCAGTTATCGGGGTGATTGAGCCGGGAGCGCGAGCAGCCTTGCAGGCTACGCAAACGGGTTATATCGCAGTGATCGGTACAGAAGGGACAATCAAAAGTAAAGCGTATGACAAAGCTTTGCTGGAGCATTCAGACCATGTGCAAATGATTAGTCAAGCCTGTCCGACATTTGTCCCTCTGGTGGAAAAAGGGGAGTATTATTCTAATCAGGCATATGAGAAAGTCCATGACGCACTCTCTCATATGGCTACGTATCCCATTGATTGCTTAATATTAGGCTGTACCCATTATCCATTTCTTGCGGATGCGATAGCAGCAGTAATGGGGAGTGGCGTAAAGCTGATTCATTCTGCAGAGGAGACGGCAAGAGAGGTTAAGCATATTGTAGCTCAGCTGCAATTAGAACATGAGCTTTCAGCAGGTGGTGCTTATTCACATGCTACTGGTAGCGAGCAGCGCTTTGTCTGTAGCGGGGAAATGGCTACCTTTCGTTCTATCGTAGAGCAGTGGCTAGGCTTAGAGCTTGCAGGGAAAAATGTTGTCTACGAGCAGTCCCCGAAAGTAATTACATGAGCATTTTCATTACTATAAAATAAATATATTCAATGAGCAGGCATGGCGACAGTCGTCACATCGCTTGCTTTATTTGTTTTAAAAGGAATATACGATGAGGTCGAATTATTACGATGGTCTAGGTAATGTCTAGCTCAAGGTCTAGTTGTAAAGCGACAAGCTCATGTATAGACTCTACTTAAACTGACATAAGCTAGTTATTTACCGTTGCTTTACATGAAACTGGCAGTTAAGCTCATGAATAATGGGTATAATCAAGTAATAGGAGGAGATGAGATTATGAAAAAATTACTATCATTAAGACATTGGGGAGCTACGTTTAAATTAATTTTCAAACTCATTACATCCTCACAGGTGTTATGGTGGGAAAAATTAATCTTTCTTGTTCCCGTTATTATTTATTGGATTAGCCCTGACTTAATGCCATTTTTACCAGTGGATGATATTGCTTTCACCATGATTGTAGCAGAAGCGTTTGCGAGTAGGATGGCAACGAAGTATAATATAGAAAGAACGTAATGAACATACACAAAAGGAGCGGACAAGTTAGATGAAATGTAAAATTTCAAGAAACGCAGCTAAAATGATTAGAGCTGAGCTAGAGAAACCAGAAAGTGAAGGCAAATTGCTGCGTGTATTCGTAACCCATGCACATGGAGATCATGCACATTATGGTCTTGGAGTTGATGAGCCAGGTGAAAATGATGTAGTAGTATCGACGGATAGCGGAATTGATGTTATTCTTGAAAAAGATAATGAATTTTTGGATGGAATCCGCATCGATTATTTCTACGTTCCAGAAGAAGGCTTTGCGGTAACTAACCCTTCCAAAGGCAATCATGGGGATCATTAATTGTCATTTTTAAGGCAGGATGGGAAGAGAGATTATGGCGACGAACGATATAAGAGTTTGTGATAAATGCAAGCATATGAAAATGAAAACTACGGTTTCCAAGCTAGAGAAGCTTGCTCCTAATTCGGAGATTCAGGTTGGCTGCAAATCCTATTGTGGACCTTGTAAGCGATATGCGTTTGTATTTATTAATGGTCGTTACATTAAAGGAACGACTGAGGATGAAGCGATCGAAAAAGCGATGGCATATGTAAAAAAATAACATTATAGTGGGGTCCTTCGCTTATGACACGTTTGTAAGCAGAAGGGCCTTTATTTATAGAAGGAGCTAGGATGTATGCATAAAAGTAGCCTGCGCTGGTACTATGCTGGGTTTATCTTCATCATATTTGCTGTGCTTGCTTTTGAATTGATTTGGTTGCCTGCTCCGCTAGTGATGCGCCCACATTTAGAATGGATTGAAGTCGTTGACTGGCTGTATTATGGTGTGTTAACCGTTCCAATCTGTTGGTTCATCGGTGGTTTTCGATACATAAGGTCTATTCGTAACAACAGTAGCAAGCTAAGTAGATTACCAGCGTTGCTCATTATGATAGGTTCGCTTGGAATAACAGTGCTGTTACTGCAGCGGCTGAAGTATATTATTCCCGTCATTGCATTGTTAGTGATGGTCGTGCTGCTAATCGCTGTGGAGATTGTGAGAAGTAAACCGAGAGTAATAAAGCTAGGCTCAATGATCATCGGCTATGCAGCCGTGCTGTTAGTTTTAGTGTGCCCTACAGGCTATCAGGTTACTTACCCTGCGATGACGATGAACATGAGTCATTATGCACAGTTTGCAGGGTTAACGAGCGATAACGCAGTGTCAGCCGATTCACAAGATATTACTAAAACAAATATCGAAAATACTCATCAAATGGTATCGGGCAAGTCAACAGTCAGTGAAGGGTCAAGTGGTTGGATTGATGGTGTACTTGTATTTGAGCGACCGGCATTTCCAATTGATTGGCTTTATGAGAAATTGTTGCCGCAGGTTGAACTGCGTAAGCTAGAAGCAAACGCACCGAGCATTTCGGAAACGTACAGTCAAGTAGCTCAAATGAAAAGTGATGCGAATAAGCTTGCCGCAGCGATGGCTTGGGAAATCGGCGGCAAAGGTGAAGCTATTATGTTCCAAGGTGCTGCCATTGTGGCGATTGTAGCTAATTCACCGGCTGATGGTGTACTTCAGGCTGGAGATGTCATATTAGCAATTAATGGACAGACGATAACGAATGTGACCAGTCTTCAGCAATATATGAATGAGCAGATTAAGCCAAGTGAGCAAGTGGAGATCGAGCTGCAAAGAGGCGAAGAGACAATGACTGTGCAGTTAACGACGATTGCGGCCGAGCAAGACGCAAGCCGAGCAATTATGGGAGTTGTTATTAACGACAAATACGATATTGTGCTGGATCAGGAGGTCGAATTAGCTAGCTATTTGCTCCATGCAGGCGGACCTTCCCACGGTGCAATGCTTACGCTAGCGCTGCTTAATCAATTGGTAGAGGAAGATATCACTGGTGGACTACATGTTGCAGGTACAGGTACGATTGAAGTCGATGGCAGCGTTGGTATGGTGGGCGGCATCCCGCAAAAAGCCTATGCAGTTAGTCGCAGTAATGCAGATGTGTTTTTCGTTCCGACTGCTGGCGTTGAGGCAGCAAGACTCGCTGCTCCAGGGTTGAACATCGTAGGCGTGGAGCATTTTACAGATATTCTTACGTGGCTTCAGCAGCATGGAAATCAGATCGGGGCATCTGTGCAATAACGGCTTGCTTCTAATTTAATATTTACTAAGAAACACCTTGATCCTTTGTTTGGTCAAGGTGTTTTCTATTTTGGTGTTAAAGTTGTGAAATAAAAATGGTATATGTTTGTATCATCATGTATTGTTAAGGAATGTAATATGCCCGAGTTAGAAACTAAAATTGAGGAGAATAAGATGACTGAATATTATTTAGAAAAAGCAAATATCGATTTATTTGCAGTTTATCAAGTTGTGTACTCGAATTCAGATATAGAAATGTGGTATGACTGGAATACTCGTCTTAATGACACTAAGTTCACTGATCAATGCTATTGGTTAATGCTTGAGGGTAGAAAAATTGGAGGGGCAATAATCAATAACGATACAGTCATGTATCCTTTTATCATTCCCCCATTCTCAGATAAACACAGCTTTTGGGATAGTTTATTAAAGTGTAGTAACAAAATAAAGCATATTAATGGGGTATTGCAGGACGATGTCAATATATTACTTTCGTATGGATTGAAAGTGAACTCTATCCGACAGATTATGTGTTGTCCAACTGATGCTAGCAATAAAATAGATATTCCATTCGGCTTATCTATACAGGAGTTAAATGACTCAGTTAACTTTAAGGAGCTTTCAGAAGTCGTGTTAAAAGGTTATGCTGGAGGAATTGATCATGAAGTCTTTGGTGCTCCAAATGAGGATGAGGTAATAAAGGATCTGGGCTATCTAATACAAGTATATAAACATATAAATCTATCATTTTATGTCATCAATGAAATAGATCAGAAAGTTGTTGGACTTTGTATTGCTGGAATTAGTGAGAACATGCCATTAGGTTTTGCAGAAATAGGAGAGATATGTGTCTTACCTCAATATAGAAACAAAGGTATCGCTGAATTTATGCTACGACATATTATATCGACAGCCTTTGATCATACACAGGTTGTTAAGCTCTGTGTTACTGTCGGAAATCAAGCGGAGAAACTTTACAGGAAGGTAGGATTTCAAGCTGGAGTAAGATTTGCAAATTTGAGTAGAAGAGCAATGGAATTGTAAGCCACTATAGAAAACGTAGTGCGCCGCCTTTAAACTCAGCTGTCACCTTAAAATACTATAAGGCAGCTGAGTTTAAAAAGCGTGCTGCAAGAAAGCACAGACCCGAAGCGTTGCAAAGGAAATCCTGACCTGATGAAGCGATTGACCGTTCTCCTAGCTCATATTACGCGGAGGCAGCGGCCCAAAGAAGCTGTGCAGATTACATTGAATCCGTCCATTGTAAAGCTTACGCTTCTTATCAGCGACCTTACCCATATAATGCTCAACATCTGCTGATGGACTAAAAATAAAATACGACCAGTTCGGATAATAAAGTGATACTTTACCAAGCTGACGCATAGCAAGCTCGGCTTCCTTCTCATCACCTAGACGCTCACCGTAAGGAGGGTTCGTAATAATGACACCGTAATCGCCCTGAGGCTTAATTTTCGATACAGGAGCAACGCTTAGCTTAATTTCTTTACCAAGTCCAGCACGTCGCACAGCTTGCTGGGCGATTTCGATCGCATGTGGATCGATATCTGAGCCGGATATTTGCAGTTGTACATCGTCTTTTACTGAATCATAGGCTTCATCACGGGCTTTATCCCAAGCTTCCTCAGGAATAATTCCCCATTGCTCAGCATCAAAGCTACGGTTCAATCCCGGTGCAATATTTAGGCCAATCATCGCTGCTTCAATTAGTATTGTCCCAGAACCGCAAAATGGATCATACAGCGGACGATCAGCCTTCCAACGAGACAGCTGAACGATCGCTGATGCCATTGTTTCACGAAGTGGTGCTTCGGTTGCTGCTATACGGTAGCCACGCTTATGAAGTCCTGAACCAGACGTATCAAGTGTTAGTAGTGCCTCATCATTAAGCAAGATAACCTCGATTACATAACGTGGACCTTCCTCTGGGAACCATTCTGTCCCATGCTTTTCCTTTAGTTTTTCCACGATTGCTTTTTTTACAATACCTTGAACTGCAGGTACACTTGTTAGCTGTGATTTATGTGATCTGCCGTTAACAGGAAACTCAGCATCCGCAGGAATCCACTCATCCCAGTTTAGCGCCTTCACACCTTCAAATAACTCGTCAAATGTAGTCGCATTGAAGCGACCCATATTAACAAGCACACGGCCTGCTGTACGCAGCCAAAGGTTTGCACGAGCGATATCGTGAAGATCCCCTTTAAAATTTACACGGCCATTCTCAGTCACTGTATCCGTATATCCAAGTTCCTTTAGCTCACGTGCAACAATAGCTTCTAGACCCATAGGAGCTGTAGCGATCAAATTCAATTTCGTCATTGTGCAACACTCATTTCCTTGTAATATCGATCTGATTAGTTGATTTCGCTTATAGACAGAGGGCAGGATGATGACTTTACTATGTAGCTTGTACAATTAAAGTGTCTTCATTCGCCTTTCTTGTCAGCTCGTCTTTAAAATCATACAATAAACGGTAGGGTAAAATATAGCATTTTATTAAAATTAACGATCATTAATCTGTAATGGTTGCTGAAAGGAAAGAAATATTAAGTGACAATTGAAGAGCAGTACGTGGATGGATTGTTCCAAAAGGATGAAGTGTTGGAGCGAATACGACAAGCAACAGTAGCAGCAGGAATGCCAGATATTGCAGTTGCAGATGGATATGGAAGATTGCTGACAATGCTTGTTTCCATGAATGGAGTTAGCAAAGCGCTAGAAATTGGCGCCTTAGGTGGATATAGTGGCGTATGTATCGCGCGTGGCTTGCAGGAAGGAGGCAGTTTAACTTGTCTTGAGTTATTGCCAAACTTTGCCCAGGTCGCAAAAGAAAATGTAACAGAAGCAGGATTTGGAGACGTTATTCAATATATCGTTGGCGATGCTAAGGCCAGTCTGCAGCAGCTTGTTGAGCAAGGGGAACGCTACCAGTTTTTCTTTATTGACGCAGACAAGGAAGGTTATCCAGTCTATTTAGAATATGCGCTGAAGCTTGCTGAGCCAGGTGCTTTAATCATTGCAGATAATATTCTATTGCGTGGTCGTACGGTCAATGAGAATAAGCAAGGGCCTGCGGTACAAGCGGTGCGAGCTTTTAATCAAACGATTGCCAACGACCCACGTCTGTCGAGCACAGTACTGCCGGGGTATGATGGGCTGGCGATTGCTATTGTGAAAGGATAATTTGCGCTAATTAAGGGGTTGATTTGCTTGAAAATTGAATTTGAAGTGAAAGCATTTGGAAAAGTTGAAGTTCCAGGTACGGAGGATGCTTTTCAAAGTGCAGAGATTGCAAGAGTGATTGACTTGCCAAAGGAGACGACATTAGCTGAGCTGGAATCCGTATTAAGGCGATTATTTTCTGAGGTAGAGAATGGATACGGAAATCCCGAACAGCTCTTAGGTAAAATTACGATTCGTACCAAGAAGACTGACGGTGAAATTCAATACTTAGGGTAATAAAAGCTGATCTCCGCCATTAAATCCGGTGCTACCTTTAACGAGCATAATAAAACACCGGATTTAACCGCGGAAGAAAAGGCATAATTCCAAGGTGATGTTAGTACTACTGGGTACTGTTTGTCCGTTTCTGGCGTGAGTGAACCAACGTAAACCAAGCCCATAGTCCGTTCAGCAGCATTAGAACTGCAGAAATATAAAATAATCCATTAATGCCAATCCACCCAGACAATACTCCTCCAGCAATTGGAGCGATAACGTTGCCGAGACTAATAAAGCTGCTATTAAAGCTGTAGGTGCGTGTTTCCATTCCTCGAGGTGAATATTTTCCTAGCAAGGCATTAACTGTTGGCACTAACCCACCGAGAAACAGCCCGAGACAGAAGCGTGCAATTAGCAAATGCCAAACATCAGTCGCTAGCGCCTGCGGTATAAAGCTAAGAGCAGCACCGAGCAAGCTTAATAGCAATATTTTCTCTGCCCCAATTTTATCCCCGATTTTACCTAAAACCGGTGAAGCGAGCATATTAGACAAGCCAGTCGCTGAGCTTACTAGACCAGCATAAAATGCTAAATTAATAAGGTCTGGGTTTAGCTCTTGAATATAAAGTGGAATGAGCGACATTGGACTCATATTTGCAAATTGAATCAGCAGTGTGATCATAAACAGCGCTGTAATTTGCGGCACAACAACAATTTGCTTTAAGCCGGCAATGACTGTGATTTGTGGTTTTGCCGCTGCCTTCTCACGATCAAACGACTCCTTAACAATAAACAATACAAGCATCGTGGCGACAAATATCGCACCACCAGTAATATAAAAGATAAAGCGATAGCCAATAGAATCTGCAAGTATTCCACCTATTAGCGGGCCAAGAATTGTGCCTGCAATTCCTCCAGATTGCAGTATTCCCATAGCGAAGCCTAGCTTAGGTCTAGGTGTTGTAGCAGAAACTAGTGCAACAGAAGCGGGGTTAAAGCCTGAAATTACGCCATTCAGTAGACGTAATAGCAGCAGATGGATTGGTGCAGTTGCAAACCCCATAAGACACATAACGATAGCCATTCCGAAGCCTGAACGTAGCAGCATTAGCTTTCGTCCATACTTGTCACTAAGCTTTCCCCAGATCGGCTGAAATAGAAAAGCAGTAACGAAGTTGCTGGCGAAAATCACACCTGCCCAAATTCCAATTTCGTGTGGATCGCTTAGTCCAAGATCAGTTTGCAGGTATAACGCCAGAAAAGGCATGATCATCGTCATACCAGACATTACTAAAAACTGCCCAAACCATAATACGATTAAATTCTTTCTCCATTGTTCCATATTGCTAGTATACCACGATTAGTCGCTATTCATTATTATGCTAAATTGGGTTAAATGTCATGGGATTGTCAAACAGATACATATCTATTAGTTGTTTGTAGCCGGTATAATGGGGCATAATAGATAAAAATGATTACAATGTGAGAAGAGGTTCATTAATGGCATACAATGATTTGTTTATTCGTGCTTGTATGAAGCAAAAGGTTGAACGCGTACCTGTATGGTACATGCGTCAGGCTGGCAGATATGACCCGGACTATCGCAAAATTAAAGAGAAGTACAGCTTGCTTGAAATTTGTAAGCAACCTGAGTTAGCAGCAGAAGTAACAATGATGCCAGTAAAGAAGCTAGGCGTAGATGCGGCAATTCTATATTCTGATATTATGAATCCGGTGGCGTCGATCGGCATTGATTTTGATATTGTTGCAAATATCGGTCCAGTTATACATAATCCGATTCGAAGTGCAGAAGATGTGGCAAGATTGAAGCCAATTGATGTGGATAAGGATTTATCTCATGTCATTGACACAATTAAAATATTAAATAAAGAGCTTGAAGTACCTTTAATTACGTTTGCTGGAGCTCCATTTACGATTGCAAGCTATTTGATCGAGGGCAGACCTTCGAAAAATTATTTGCGTACGAAAGAATTAATGTATAGCGCACCAGAGGTATGGCATCAGCTTATGGATAAGCTTGGAGATATGGTCATTACTTATTTGCGTGCACATATTGCTGCTGGCGGTAAAGCTTTTCAATTGTTTGATAGCTGGGTAGGTGCACTATCTCCAAATGATTTCCGAATCTTTGTATTGCCAGTCATTGAACGTATTTTCGCAGAGCTGAGCGACTTAGAAGTGCCTAAAATTTACTTCCCAGGCGTTGCTTCTGGAGAATTGCTGCCAGAGTTAGCGAATGTGAAGGCTGACGTTATCGGACTAGACTGGAGAGTATCGATTGCGGAAGGTAGACGCAGATTGCAAAACAATGTTGCTGTACAAGGCAATCTAGACCCTACAATTTTGCAAGCTCCACAGCATATTATTGAACAGCATGCGGCAGCTATTATTGATCAAGGGATTCAGCAGCCGGGTTATGTTTTCAATCTAGGACATGGCTTATATCCTGAAGCGTCTCTAGACAAATTAAGAGCATTAACTGAATTCATTCATACGTATTCAGAGAAAAAGCTATTACAGCGCACGTAGGTGTATGATATAAAAAATTGAGCAGCAACTCATCAAATAGGAGGGGTACAATAATGGGACAGGCTTCAAAAATTGGGGTTCTCGTAATGAGCTATGGAACACCGAAATCATTAGATAACGTTGAAGCGTATTACACACATATTCGACGTGGTCATCCACCAACCGAAGAGCAGCTAAAGGAATTGGTAGATCGTTACGAAGCGATTGTTGGCGGCGTATTTCCGTTGCGTGAAAATACGAATGCTCAGGTTGCAGCTTTGCAAGCTCGCTTAGATGAGCTAGCTCCTGGACGCTATCAATGCTTCCAAGGCTTAAAGCATGCTGAGCCGTTTATTGAAGATGGGGTAGAAGAAATTGCCAATGCAGGTATTACGCAAGCTGTGGGGATCGTGCTAGCGCCACACTATTCAGTAATGAGCGTAGGCGGCTATATTAAGCGTGCACAAGCGAAGGCTGCTGAGCTTAACGTGAAAATGTGCTTCGTCCATTCTTATCATCTGCATCCTAAGCTGATCGAAGCGCTAACAGAGCGTGTAAATAGAGTGCATGAGCAGCTGCTTCCATTAAGTGGGGATAAGCCTGTGAAGGTGTTGTTCAGCGCACATAGCTTACCTGAGAAAATTAGAGAGCTTGGCGATCCTTATGAGCAGCAGTTGTTAAATACCTCTGAGGCGATTGCTGAAGCAGCAGAAATAGAAGATTGGGAATTTACTTGGCAAAGTGCTGGACGTACACGTGAGCCGTGGCTAGGTCCAGACATTCTTGATACGATGGAGAAGGTTGCAGAGCAAGGCTATAAGGCAATTTTATCCGCTCCAATTGGTTTTGTATCTGATCATCTTGAAGTGCTATATGATCTTGATATTGAAGCCAAAGCGAAAGCGGCAGAGCTTGGCGTCGCATTTGAACGAATTGAAATGTTAAATACAGATCCACTGTACATGGATGCGTTAGCAGAATCAGTGATAACGGTGCGTGAGCAGCTAGGGAAGGATTGAGCATATGCGGAGTGCAGAATCAATTGATACGATTGTCGTAATTGGCGGGGGGATCAGTGGACTGAGCTCCGCTTTTTACTTGCGTAAAAATGCGAAGGAGCAAGGGAAAACGATTCACATTAAGCTGATTGAAGCAGAGGCAAAGCTTGGTGGCAAGATCAATACGCTTCATAAGGAAGGCTTTGTGATAGAGAAGGGGCCAGATTCATTCTTATCTCGTAAGCTGCCGATCATCGAGCTCGCACATGAGCTTGGCATCGAAGATGAGCTTGTTCCAACAAATACGAAGGCAGCCAAAACCTATATTATGAAGCATGGCAGGCTGCATGAGATGCCGAAGGGATTAACGCTTGGCATCCCGACAAGTATTTTACCGTTTCTAGCGACGGAGCTCGTTAGTGGTCAAGGGAAGCTGACCGCACTGGCAGATTTGCTAAAAGCACCGCAGCCAGCTGATGGTGATGAATCGCTAGGGGGCTTTCTAGCACGTAGAATTGGTGATGAGGTGGTAACTAGCATTGCAGAGCCACTGCTAGCAGGTATCTACGCAGGTGATCTGTACAAGCTAAGCCTAAATGCGACATTTCCGCAGTTTGGCCAATATGAGAAGGAATTTGGCAGCATCATTATGGGTTCACGTCATAGTAGAGCGAAGCTCGCTGAGCAAAATAAAGGCAAGGCGCCTGCTACCTTTATGACGTTCCGTAAAGGGCTGCAGACGATGGTGAATGCACTCATTGATGCCTTAAAAGATATTACGGTTTATACGAATACGAAGGTCGATACGATAAATAAAGGAAATGATCGGTATGAGCTAGATTTATCGAATGGAGAGAAGTTAGCTGCAAATGCGGTGCTTATTACAACGCAAGCGTTCGCTGCACATCAGCTATTAAAGCCGCATATTAACAGTGAGTTTCTTGCGAAAATTCGTTATGTTTCTGTTGCCAATGTGGTGCTAGCGTTTGATAAGAAGGACTTTGATGTGAATTTTGATGGCTCGGGCTTCCTCGTGCCGCGCTCAGAAGGACTTCATATTACTGCTTGTACATGGACCTCTAACAAATGGCTGCATTCAGCGCCTGAAGACAAGGTGCTGCTACGCTGCTATGTTGGTCATTCTGAGGATCAGCAATCTGTGAAGCTTGACGATGAAGCATTAATTGCTGCTGTTCGCAGTGATTTGGAGAAAGTAATCGGGTTAAAGGCTGTTCCAAAATTTACTGAAATTACGCGTCTAAATTCTTCTATGCCACAATACGATGTTGGTCATCTTGAAGCAATTGAAGCATTTCGAGCTGAGCTTAATGACAAGCTGCCTGGCGTAAGAGTAACTGGAGCTGCATTTCATGGTGTAGGATTGCCTGACTGCATACGTCAAGGTCGGGAAGTAGCAGAGCAAATGCTTTATGAGTTAGACAAGTTAAAATAAGATCGAAGAAGATGAAGAGCTAATTCTACGTTGATGTTTGCGAAGAATTAGCTTTTTATTTGGAAAAAGTATACTCATTTGAGATAGAAAACGCTATAATGAGAGAAATCTAACAATTGCGAATTTTTAATAGGAAATGGGGCTAGCTCATGTCGTTATCAAGGGTTGAATCTCGAAAACGTCAGCAACAGAATGAGCAGGGACGCAGAAATAATCGTAGACTGTTCGCTATTATTCTCTTATTTTTAGTTGCTAGTATTGCTATTGTTCTCGCGGTTATATCGCAAGGTGAACGGATAACTGGCTGGGTAACTGGATTGATTAATAAGCCGGCTGAGGAGCGAAATATATATACCGTACCGACTACAACTCCTTCTTCAAATATGGCTAGCGATCAATCAGACGTAGAACCAGAGGATACTTTGGAGTCAGAGCTAGATGAAGAAAAGCTTGCTGCTGGTGATGAACTAGAGGTGCCGATAGAACAAGCTGTCGACACGATAGAAGGTACTACCGATGAAGGTGAAGGTATTGATGGACAGCCTTCAGATTCAATTGGCACTGATGGTGATCAGACCGTACAGCTTGCTTTTGTCGGTGATTTATTGCCTGGTGAGTATATTGCCACATATTTGACTAATGAAGGTGTAAGCTATCCGTATGAAAAAGCGTTATTTCACCTAACTTCTGCGGATATTACGGCAGGTAATCTAGAACTGCCGATTACGAGTGCCGAAAATCCAGCAGAGAACAAAACCTTTGTGTTTAAAGGAAAGCCTGAATCGTTATCCGGACTAGTTGATGCCGGGTTCGATGTGGTGTCGCTAGCTAACAATCATACGATGGATCACGGGGTTGAAGGGTTGCTAGAAACGATCAAGCATCTTGATGAATATGGTATTGACCATGTAGGAGCAGGTAATAATGCTGAAGAGGCTTATGCTCCGGTTATTCGAGAGGTCAATGGCATCAAGGTTGCCTACGTTGCTACTAGCCGTGTATTGCCTGTAACGGAGTGGAAAGCTACTCGTTACGCCCCAGGACTAGCTGAATCATATGACCCAACTCAAACCTTGAAAAGCATTGAGGCGCTAGAGGACGAAGCCCATATCACAGTTGTGCTTGTTCATTGGGGAATTGAGCGTGCGGACAAGCCTGAAGACTATCAACTAAATCTTGCGAAACAATATATTGATGCAGGGGCGGATCTTGTTATTGGCAGTCATCCGCATGTGTTGCAGGGCTTTCAGCAATATAACGGTAAATGGATTGCTTATTCCTTAGGAAACTTTGTTTTTAATGCAAATCCTAAGGAAAGACAAGCGGAGACAGGTGTTCTTACAGCAACCTGTAATGCGAACTCTGATTGTGAGCTGCAGATTGCCCCAATGAAGGTTGTAAATGCTCAGCCTACTCCGATTGAAGGTGCTGAAGCGGAAAAACTGCTTGGATTTTTAGAGAAAGTTTCAATTGGGAATGTGAAGATTGATGCTCGTGGCAATATTACTAATCGGGAATGAATGAGCGATTACTTACAGTGGTAAGAAGCCGAGCGTGGTAAGTTAGAAAAGGAGCTTTATTATGGTATCAATTATAGATGAGTGGTGGCTAAGATTGCTCATTGGTCTAGCGTGTAGTGGAATAGTTAGCTATCGATCTTATCGCCATCGCTCGCTATCATTGTCGGGTGCGTGCTCGGCAGTGATCATGGGGACAGGGTTTATACTATTAGGATCGCCAGTATGGTTTGCCTTGCTAATAGTCTTTTTCTTTAGCTCAAGCTACTGGTCGAAGTGGAAGCGTGATTCAAGAATCAAGCAAGAGGTTGAGCAGCAATATGAAAAAAGCGGAACTCGTGATGCAGGTCAAGTATGGGCAAACGGCGGGATCGGCTTGTTACTTTGTCTCATCTATGTGTTCTATAATGATGATGCCTTGCTATACGCTTATATTGGAGTAATGGCTGCCGTTACTGCAGATACTTGGGCTACGGAAATAGGTGCATTAAGCAAAAGCAACCCGCGTTCTATTATAACATTGAAGGTAGTAAAACCGGGCACGAGCGGAGGCGTAACGCTGCTAGGCTGTGGTGCTTCCCTTGCCGGAGGACTTCTCATTGGACTCATTGCTTATCTAATCGATGGCACATTGCAACATAGCATATGGATTGGCGCTGTAGCGGGACTGATGGGTTCATTGATCGATTCATTGATTGGAGCGCTATGGCAAGCGATGTATCGCTGCACAGTATGTCATAAGGAGACTGAGAGACGCGAGCATTGTCATAAGCGTACAGTACCGCTAAGAGGTGTAAGCTGGCTGAACAACGATGCAGTAAACCTAATTTCAAGCATAGTAGCAGGAGCAATAGCTTGCTTCCTTGCCTTATTATTTTAATGAGTGAAATATTAAATGTAATAGCAACAGCTTTAAGCCTTTAGTTATTCGATTGAGCATCGTCGAATGACTTGAGGCTTTTTTGCTGATTTTAGCCAAGGGGTTTCGATTGAAACAATAATAAAATATCACAAAACAATTAATATATATTGATAAACGATAAATAATGTGGTAAGTTATTGCTAACCGTAAGGAATAAAGGGTAAAAGTAGGTGAAGGATTAGTGACAAATACAAAACATCCTCTGATTCAGCTATTGCATTTTGGATATCATCAAGCAATGAGCTGTATATTTCCTGTTGCGATATTTGGTACGTTAGCATTGTCCAACGTCATATCATTTCCATTTTTGCATCGCTATGATGCGATTTTACTTGTGCTGCTACTTGTGCAAGTGTTAATGGTTGCGAGTGGCTTGGAAAGTAAGGACGAGCTCAAGGTAATATGTTTATTTCACATCATTGGCTTGGCGCTAGAGATCTTTAAGGTATCGATGGGGTCCTGGTCATACCCAGAGCCAGCATTAACAAAAGTATTTGGTGTACCGCTATATAGTGGATTTATGTATGCTAGCGTTGCGAGCTACATGTGCCAGGTTTGGCGCAGACTTAGAATGGATATGACGGGTTGGCCGAGGATGAGATATGCAGTGGCGGTCGGTGGAGCGATCTATCTAAACTTCTTCACCCACCACTACATTCCTGACTTTCGATGGTGGCTTACTGGTTTAGTCGTCGTTGTTTTTTGGAGGACATGGATCATATACAATGTACGGAACAGGACCTACCGCATGCCACTTTGCATCGCATTTGTTCTAGTAGGCTTCTTTATATGGCTAGCTGAAAACATAGCGACCTTCTTCAACGCTTGGCAATATCCCGACCAGCATCAAGGCTGGCAAATCGTAAGCTTCAGCAAAATTAGCTCATGGTTTCTCCTAGTCATCATCAGCGTCATCATCGTCGCCCAGCTTAAGCATGTGAAGGCTAACATGGCAAAGAGCGATGAAAAGGAGAGTGAAGAGATTAAACAGGTAGAGAGATGTTTTGTTCAGAAGGTGTAGAGTGGAGTAGGATGGAGCTGAATTTAAAGGGGATGAGCACTTAAACAGCTAGTTAAACTAGCAAAGATCGCTACAGCGAAAAGAGTAAAGTGTCCCGAAAAATAAAAGCTGCCTTTAAGTGACGCTGCTAACCTAAGAAAAAAAGAGGAAAGCAGCGACATTTAAAAAGCAGCTGGAGGGACACTTTACTATGTAGCGCGGAGGCATCGAAGCACTCGCTTTCTCCTTTACCATTACCCCAAAATCGAGCAAAGCAAGAGCTTGTGACCTCGAAGCGATACAATCAAAATCCGCTACAGCGGAGGAGAAAAGTGTCCCTGAAAATGAAATGAGCTGCCTTTAAGTGACGCTGCTAACCTAAGAAAATAAGAGGAAAACAGCGACATTTAAAAAGCAGCTGGAGGGACACATTACTATGTAGCGCGGAGGCATCGAAGCACTCGCTTTCTCCTTTACCATACCCCAAAATCGAGCAATGCAAGAGCTTGTGACCTCGAAGCGATACAATCAAAAACCGCTACAGCGAAGGAGAAAAGTGACCCTGAAAATGAAATGAGCTGCCTTTAAGTGACGCTGCTAACCTTAGAAAAACAAAGGAAAGCAGCGTCATTTAAAAAGCAGCTGAAGGGACACTTTACTCCGTAGTGCTGAATCAGCACCCACTGTTGAAACCGTGTTACTTCACAAGCTCTTCCATTTGCTTGATTAGCTCCTCGAAGACACTCATCGCTTGCTCAATCGGCTCTGGCGTAGACATATCTACGCCAGCACGCTTAAGAATTTCAATCGGGAAGTCACTGCCGCCGCTTTTCAAGAAACCAAGATAGCGTTCAACGGCTGGTGCGCCTTCCTCAAGAATTTGCTTAGAGAAGCTCGTTGCTGCCGAGAAGCCTGTTGCGTATTTGTACACATAGAAGCTTGTGTAGAAATGCGGGATACGTGCCCATTCCATCGCAATATCCTCATCGACAACTACGCCTTCGCCATAATAAAGCTTATTCAGATCGTAGTAGATCTCACTGAAATCATCAGGAGTAAGCGCCTCGCCTTGCTCAGAGCGCTCATGTACAATTTTCTCGAACTCTGCAAACATCGTTTGACGGAATACCGTTGTACGGAACTGATCTGCATAATAAGTAAGTAGATACAGCTTTTCCTTAGGATCTGTTGATTTTTTCAACAAGTAATCCATTAATAGCGCTTCGTTTAGCGTAGAAGCAACTTCCGCAAGGAAGATCGGATATTGAGCATTACGATAGTTTTGCGCTTCATCAGAATAATAGGAGTGCAGCGCATGACCCATTTCATGAGTTAATGTGAACATACTGTTCAAGTTATCCTTATGGTTCAACAGTACATAAGGATGTGTACCGTACGCGCCCCAGCTATAAGCACCACTGCGCTTGCCTTCGTTCTCGTATACATCAATCCAGCCGCTATCAAAGCCTTGCTGTAGTACGTTGAGATAATTATCGCCAAGCGGCTGCAAGCTATCAGAAATAATACCTTTCGCTTGGTCGTAGGTAATATTCATATCAAACTCTTCAACAAGCGGTGCAAATAAATCGTACATATGAAGCTCATCAAGCTTAAGCAGCTTTTTACGAAGCTCCATATAACGGTACATTAGTGGTAAATGCTTGTGAATCGTATCAATTAGATTGTTGTACACGCTCGTTGGAACGTTATCGCCATATAAATACATTTCCAATACGGAATTATATTTTCTCACTTTAGTTGAGAACAGGTTTTTGTTAATGTTCGCACTAAACGTAGCACCAAGCGTATTTTTCAGACTTTTGTATGTAGAGTATACAGCCTTGAATGCTTCACGACGAACATCGCGGTTTTTGCTTTCAAGAAACTGAATGTATGTGCCATGCGTAAGCTCGACTTCTTCACCTTGCTCATTTTTAACCTTTGGAAATTTCATATCTGCATTGTTCAGCATGCCGAAAATATTGCTTGGTGCTGAGCTAATGTTGCCAACTTGCGCCATAAGGGCTTCTTCAGCTTGTGACAGGATATGTGCCTTTGTACGCTTCAGTTCTTCCAAGGAGTGCTTGTATTCAGCAAGCAATGGATCAGAGATCAGCTTATCTAGCTCCTCGTTAGTGAGTGCTAGAATTTCAGGATTGATAAAGGATAATGCCTCGTTAGCTTCTACGCTAAGCTTGCGTGCTTTTTCCGATAATGCTTGATATTTCGTATTGGCCATGTTTTGGTGCAGGCGCATATTGGAGTATACATAGAGACGCTCAATTGATTTGGAAAGCTGGTCATCTAGCTGATAGCAATCAAAAATGGTTTGTGCATTATTAAGCTTGCCTTCAAACTGCTTGAATTGCGGAAGCATATTTTTGCTTGCAGTGAACTCTTCTTCCCAAGCTTGCTCAGAAGGGAAAATATCTTCAAGCTTCCATTGATACTGTGCATCCATTTCCTCACGTTTTTTTACCTTTGACATCGTAATCCTCCTCGAACCTTTTTTATCATTGGAAACATCGATATGGGGCGGAGCAGCATCTGCAGTTGCAGTAGTTAGCAGGGCAACAATTAGCAGACTGCCAAGCCATCTAGTTGTAGCTTTCATCGTTCACCTCTAAGTAAAGTTATCAGCCTTACTTTTTCCAAAAGCAGGTGAATTCATTCCTGCTGCTCCATACAGAATTAGATTATGTCCCCAAATTAAATAAAGAATAGACGATGATGAAAAATGCGAAGGCAATCATCACAATTGAACATATTGCCATCCACTTCTTCAACGGAGAAGGTAAAGTATCCTTCTTTAGCACCAAGATTGCTCCTAAAGAAAAAGCTAACACAATAAAAATAATGCTAGTTGAGCCGTCCATGCTGCTCACCTCCAGCTAAATGAAATTAGATGCTGCGTAAGTTGCTCATAATTTGCTTTAGCTCTTCTTCTCTGCCAGCAAAGTCCTCTGCACGGAAGTGCTTAGTTGCCCAATCTAATAGTTCAGCGCGGCTAACGAATTGAAAGCCCTCCTCGCCCCACTGGTCAGAAATTTTGCGAACAACTAACGTTTTGCCTTGCTCTTCAACTGTTAGCATATTGTATTTGTCATGCTTGTAAATGGTATGCTTTTTAAACATCGGGATCACACTTTCTATATGTAATAAGGTTAATAGTACCATCATATCGATTATTAGAGAGCTAATCAACTAAAGTGAGACAAAAATCAAACTTATAGGAATAAACCTATAGTATGTACCATATCTATAGTGTATATTCAGCTTTTGTAAAAATTGCAATTAATTTGAATATGATCTATAATGGTTTCGTTGCCATGGCCATGCTAGAGGCAATGAACAAGCATTATGTAGGACTTCCCCTAGTTAAACAACAGCTATGGGCAAGCAAGCAACATTCAGGTAAGATCCTGAAACATTTTAGGAGGTTGTGTATTTTGAAAGGTACAGTTAAATGGTTTAACGCAGAAAAAGGCTATGGATTTATCCAAGCAGAAAATGGTGAAGATGTATTCGTACATTTCTCTGCAATCGTTGGAGACGGCTTCAAATCTTTGGATGAAGGACAAACAGTTGAGTTTGACATTACTGAAGGAAACCGTGGCTCACAAGCTGCGAATGTTCAGAAGCTATAAATAGATTAGTCTAAGCCTGAGAGAGCTTGTTTTGCACTAGAGGACAGAAAATGTGCCTTTAGGAGCTGACAAGCTCTCTTTTATTTTATTCATCCAAAGGATATACTACTGAATAGCATGTCGAAATTTCGTATATTTTTATGACTATAGTTATTAATTTGTAAGCGAATGGCTAGATTATTGGGGTCAAAATATGTTACATTAGGGTGTAGATGTGTGAGGTCTTATTTGCACTTTTCATCTGCATGTGCCAATCAAGCCTATGCTTTCGAAGTACTTTTCATGTGCGAGAAGTTTCTTAAGCAGTAACATGAGAAGTTTTAGGAGGTGTATTCACATTAATATTGCTAGTGGAAGAAAACAAGCACCGACGGGGCCGATCAAGCTCATGCACCGTGTATATAAATATGTGCTGCCAGGCGTTGAGGCTGAGCTAGCTAAGCTAAAGTCCAAAGCCAATCTTATTCCTGATGCGGAATTACGACAGCAGGCATTGAATAGCATCCGAGACAAGAAGTTTCATTGTCAAGGAGGCGGTATTTATGGTGCCGTGAATTTGCAGTATCATACAATTTTGACTTCACTTATTGTTGCATTGCAAACGATTAGTGATTATTTAGATAATTTGTGTGATAGAAGCACCTCACTAGATGAGCAAGATTTCCGTATGCTGCACCAGTCTATGCTTGACGCAGTTACGCCGAATGCTCCGTTGCAGGATTATTATGCATATCGCAATGAAAAGGATGATGCTGGTTACTTGCAAGGTCTTGTTTTACAATGTCAAGAGCAAATTAGTCATTTGCCTTCCTATGACAAGGTACAGCCGTATGTCATTGAGCTTGTTTCGCTTTATTGTGATTTGCAGGTGTACAAGCATATAGCCAAAGAATTGAGAGAGCCTAAGTTATTGCAATGGTGGGAAAGTCATCGCTCTAGCTATCCGCAGCTCCATTGGAATGAATTCGCTGCTGCGACTGGCTCCACGCTTGGCATGTTTATGCTTTTCTTAAATGCAACCGATCCGACGCTTACAGCAGAAGAAGGACAGCAATTCAAAAATATTTATTTTCCTCATGTTTGTGCCTTACATATTTTGCTTGATTATCTCATTGATCAAGAAGAAGATAAAGTTGGCGGAGACTTGAATTTCTGCTCTTATTATAATAATGAAGCTGAGCTTGTTGAACGAATCGCCCTTATTGTAACTCGTGCTAGACAAGATGTGCAGCAGCTTCCTGAATCAGGGTTCCATTCTTTAGTTATAGAAGGGTTACTGGCATTGTACTTATCGGATCCGAAAGTACAGCAGCAGACTGAAGTTCGCAAGGTTTCTAAACAATTGATGAGAAAAAGTCCAATTACTCGTCTGTTTTTTTTGCTTAATAGCGTATGGATTCGTAAGCAACAGGCTTAATATATTGAAACATTTGAAAGTGAGGAACTAATCATGACAGCAGTAAAAAAAATCGCAGTGCTAACTAGCGGTGGAGATTCTCAAGGTATGAATGCCGCAGTGCGTGCTGTAGTGCGTAGTGCAATTTTTCACGGAATTGAAGTGTTTGGGGTACAACGCGGTTATCAAGGTTTGCTTAATGATGACCTTCGTCCGATGGATTTACGTAGCGTAGGTGACATTATTCAACGTGGTGGTACGATTCTACAAACAGCTCGCTGTAAAGAGTTCACTACACCTGAAGGTCAACAAAAAGGTGCGGAAATTCTACGTGCAAGAGGGATTGACGGTCTAGTTGTTATCGGTGGAGATGGTTCTTATCAAGGCGCCAATAAGCTAAGCAAGCTTGGCATTAAAACGATGGGTATTCCAGGTACAATTGATAATGATATTCCTTACACTGACTTTACAATTGGTTTTGATACAGCTGTAGGGATCGTTGTAGATGCAATTAATAAAATTCGCGACACAATGTCCTCACATGAGCGTACAAGCGTTGTTGAGGTTATGGGACGTCATTGTGGCGATATTGCGCTTCATGCAGGTCTAGCGAGTGGTGCGGAAGCGATTATCGTACCAGAGGTGCCTTCTGACATTACTGCCGTTGCAGAGCGTATGAAGCATAACTTTGCTAAAGGTAAGCGTCATAGTATTATTGTCGTTGCTGAAGGTGCTGGTCGTGGTGAGGATGTTGCGAACAAGCTTACTGAGCTAAGCGGAATCGAAGCACGTGTAACGGTACTAGGACATATTCAACGTGGTGGTACGCCAACTGCACAAGACCGTATTTTAGCTAGTCGTCTTGGTGACTTTGCTGTTCGTCAGTTGATTGAAGGCAACTCTGGCAAAGGCTGTGGCGTAATTAACGGTGAGCTTGTAACAACAGATATTGATGTTGTAACTTCTACTAAGCGTCCGTTTGATATGGAAATGTATGAATTAGCTTTGCGTCTATCGCAATGATAGAGAAGAAATAAAAAAAAGCCTGTATCTCCAGTAGTTCAGTCGTAATCGACGAAGGAGATAGAGGCTTTTTTTACCTATATTTGATCTTTGAAAGAAATGACGCTACCAACATTTAATGCAAAATGGTACCTGTTTGTCCGCGACAGATGCTGAATTGAACGATCTCCATAGCATCTTCAGGCTCAAGTACTTCAATTCCATCGCGAAGCACGATTTTTGTTTCTAGCTCCTGAGAGGTTAAGCACTCAAACATTTCAGGTGCTAGTCGTTCAACAATTGTTGCAAGTTTCACTGTTTCCAAATCCATCAACAACACCCCAATCATAAGTTTAAAGTGTTACAAGAGAAAGAAAACATATCTTCAACCTTTGCGTGGAACGATTTTATTATAACACATCTCTCTTGAAAAAAAACACACTGGGTAGGATTTGGGCGCTAGCTATCTTTAATCTTTCGAAACTCCCCTATGACTCCTACTGTTTCTACGATATTAACAAATGCAAATTTATCAATCGCCTGCACTTCCTTTTTTAGTTCTGCAAGCTCATAGCGAGTGCGCACTGTCATTAGCATATCTTTGTCGTTGGACGTATACGCACCGCGAGTTTTAATAATAGTGATCCCCCGCGGATGAGTTAATAGCTGTTTAAGCATAAGCTCGGTTTGCGTCGTAATGATAAACACTGTCACCTTCATATGCCTGATATGAATGACGTCAATCATTTTTCCAGCAACGAAGATCGATAGAAGGGAGTACATTGCAAGCTCAAAGTCATGCGTAAATAAAATATGTAAAGCGATAACGAGTCCATTCAGCCCAAATAAAATCATGCCGACCGGTAAATCTTTTTTCTGTGTAATAATCGACGCAATAATATCAAAGCCGCCAGTTGAGCCGCCACAGCGCAGGGCAATACCCGACGCCAAACCGACTAGAATACCACCATATACCCCACCAAGCATAATATCATCAGCCAGCACATATATCGGGACCACCTGTAACAGGATGGTTGAGGTTATGACGGAATAAATACTCCATATAATCATTCTTTTGCCTAGCTCAAACCATCCCCAAATTAACACAGGTAAATTTAAAATGAGATACAGCCAGCCAATATTACTTTTTGTAATGTAACCTATGACCATGGCAACCCCAGATATTCCGCCACTCAATAGTTGGAGCGGGATGAGCAGCATATTGAAACCAAAGGCTAACAGCACTGAGCTTATCGTCATAAGGACAAGCTGAAACACAAATTGTTTTTTATTTATTACCATCTATGACACACCCTTCAAGCAATTTCCTACAACATATAGTATGGTATTGAAACGTTAGCTAGTATTCATATGTTAATCTGTGGTATAATAACTAAGACGTTTTTTTTAGAGGCTTTAAAATAGAAGGAGTATGAGAAAAGTTTGAAAACATTTGCTGAATTTGGCTTGGAACCGAAAGTGTTGCAAGCAATTACAGAGCTTGGATTTGAGGAATCAACACCGATACAAGATAAAGCGATTCCGATTGCGCTAACTGGTAAAGACTTGATTGGCCAAGCTCAAACTGGGACGGGAAAGACAGCGGCATTTGGGATTCCGCTAATTAACAAAATCCCTGTAAGTGAGGAGCGCATTGTAGCGCTTATCATGACACCTACGCGTGAGCTTGCGATTCAAGTATCAGAAGAAATTGGAAAGCTTACGAGATACAAAGGGCTTCGTTCATTGCCAATTTATGGTGGACAAGAGATTGGTCGCCAAATCCGCGCATTGAAGAAAAAGCCGCAAATTATTATTGGTACACCAGGACGACTTCTAGACCATATTAATCGTAAAACGATTCGCCTAGAAGATGTTCAAACGGTTGTATTGGATGAAGCTGATGAAATGCTGGATATGGGCTTTATGGAAGATATTCAGAACATTTTGAAGCAAGTACCTGAGGAACGCCAAACAATGCTGTTCTCAGCTACTATGCCAGCTAACATTCAACGTCTTGCTCAGCAATTCTTGAAGGAGCCTGAACATGTTTCAGTTATTCCAAAACAAGTAACTGCACCATCTATCGAGCAAGCATACATTGAACTACATGAGCGTCAAAAATTTGAAGCTTTAAGCCGTTTGCTTGATATGGAATCACCTGACCTTGCAATCATCTTCGGTCGTACAAAACGCCGTGTAGATGAGCTTAGTGAAGCATTGCAAAAACGTGGCTACAGTGCTGACGGTTTGCATGGTGACCTATCGCAAAATCAACGTGACACTGTAATGCGTAAGTTCCGTGATGGTAGCATAGATGTTCTAGTAGCAACCGATGTTGCGGCACGCGGACTTGATGTAACTGGTGTAACACATGTTATTAACTTTGACTTACCACAAGATCCAGAGAGCTACGTTCACCGTATCGGTCGTACTGGTCGTGCAGGTAAAGAAGGTACAGCATGGACGTTTGTTACTCCTCGTGAAATCGACCACTTGCGCTTTATCGAAAAAATTACGCGTCAACGTATGGTGCGTAAACCGTTGCCTAGCCTAAGTGATGCGATTGAAGGAAAACAACGCCTTACAGCAGAACGTGTCATTGATATTGTGGAAAATGGTGAATTTTCTGAATACAAAGGCTTGGCAATTCAGTTGCTTGAACAATATGATTCCGTTCAATTGCTTGCATCAGCTCTTAAACTGCTTACAGGTGATAAGAAGGAAGTTACAATTGAGTTAACTCCTGAAGAGCCACTTCGTGCTAAAAAGCGCAGACCAGATGTTCGTTCAAGCGGACGTCCATTCCAGCGTGATCGCGGTAATAGCAATTACCGTGGCAGTGGTGAACGTCGTTCTTCTGGCGGTTACAAAGGTAGCGGAGACGGAAGTAAGGGTGGATCTCGCAGCGGCGGAAGCTACAGCAAACGTAGCAGCGAAGGTCGCAGTGGAGAAGGACGCAGCTATGAATCACGTTCTGATCGTCGCCCACGCAGTAACAGCTTTACAACAGGTAAGGAATAATAAAAAGTCCGTGTCGCCTGCGGGCGACACGGACTTTTTTTCTACCTATACATTAGCTTGGTATTAGTAGCCGAAGCCGAATGTTGCAACAATGATTACAAGAAGAATGAAAAGAACTAAAACCCAAGCAGCGTAATTACCGCCATAACCACCACAGTTGTTGTATGATGCGTTGCCCATATTAGCAACCTCCTTTAAGTTTTCTTGTTGGGGAACATACCATATCTTATGCAGTAGCGAAAGATTGGTTTAGACGAATACCCAGATTTAATAATTTTGGGCGCTACAACTACATTAACATTTCATCAAATGGAGGCGTATTCAATGGAACCTAGAGGTGTCATGGGTGGGCTCTACCGAGTAACAGAGTGGATTATGAGGCTATCCGTTATTAATTTACTATGGATACTATGTGGAATACCATTTTTTCTCTTTCTTTTTATGAGCTTTGTCACATTGGTACAAGGTACTGTTGCTGATGAAGATTTGTTAGGCTTTGTTGTTATGATTGGAGCTGGACTAGCTGTGCTGGCGCCTTTCACCTTTTTTCCGTCAACTGCCGCAATGTTTACGGTAGCACGTAAATGGGTAACTGGTGAAGTTGATGTACCACTGATAAAAACATTTTTCAGAGGATACAAAGAAAATTTTAAACAAAGCGTGTTTGGTGGATTAGTTTATACAATATTAATCGTCATTTTAATTATTGATTATTATTTCTTTATTGGTAGTGAAAATGGACGTATTCTTTCTGGTATATTCATTGCATTAATTGTGCTTGGTTTTGTATCGATGCTTAACTTTTTCTCAATGCAAGTTCATTTTCATATGAAGACGTTCCAAGTCATTAAAAATTCCTTGCTTATTACGATTGGTAAACCGCTGCGTTCGATTACAACTGCAATTTTAGTTGCTTTTATTATGTATATGAGCTTTACGCAGTTTACTTGGTTGCTAGTGTTCTTTACGGGAAGTCTTGTTGCAGTCGTATCCTACTGGAACTTTAATTTAATTTATGTGAAGGTTCAGCAGCAAATGGAAGATATGAAGAAGAACGAGGAAGAGGAAGTAGAGATCGCAGCTGAGATGGATCGTGAGGATCTTGTGAAATCTGACTATAACGATAAAGAGTCCAAATAATAACAGGTCAGCTTACGTTTACTTTTTATTAAAAACGGTCTATAATGACAATACATCCTGCGATGTGCGTCATAGCTCAACGTTGTTTTGAACCAATGGCTGTTTCACGGGAGTTCAACATTGTTATACGAATGTCATGCCTTGTTTACAAGGATCACTGAAGTATAATTGCGGACACCCACCTGCGAGAGCGGGTTCAGAAACATATGGGCTTAACGGCATTAGCGGGTTGTCATACGTAGATCGAGAGCGATTAACTAGTGTTTACTAGTGAAAGCTCTTTTTTCATACATAGAAACATGGTATTATGGTAAAGAGTTAGGACAAGAGGGGGAGATTACTGTTGTTAAAGCGAACCTTGGTTGGATTGATACGCAGCCACGAAGGAACGGGCGATAGAGCGAAGGATCCGGCATTAAAATCTCATGTTTATAAGCTGTCTAAAGAAAAAGCTTGGGAAGAAGTTACCTCTACATTGAAAAAAATGCAAGGGTATCGATTATTACATGAGGTACAAAGCGTTGGGGAAATTGTTCTTGAAAAAAGAACAATCTTCGGTAGAACGATGGATATTACCGTTTCTGTTATTAGTGTTGATCCACTACGTTCAGCAGTAGATATTTATTCGGCATCAAGAGGCTCTCTTGGAGACTTGGGCTCCAATTATCGTGTTATTATGGATATTTACCGTGTGCTAGATAAAAAGCTTGCTGCTTATAAGTTGAATAATGTATAAATTAAAAGCGAGGAAGGATTATCCTTCACTCGCTTTGTTTCAAGTTATGGTATTATTAATAGTGGTTGTTTAACCGACTACAATAATTGTTTAACTGCAGCAATTGCAGCATCGTAATCCGGATGATTTGTCATTTCTTGTAGGTATTCAACATATTGAATGACATTGTTCTCATCGATAACAAAGATTGAGCGCATATCGAGCGCAAATTCTTTAATAAGAACGCCATATGCTAAACCAAAGTTGTTGTCCTTGTAATCAGAAAGCATAACAACTTGATCTACACCGCTTGCACCGCACCAGCGAGCTTGTGCGAATGGCAAGTCAACACTTACTGTTAATACGGCAACCTTATCGCCTAGAGTGGCTGCTGCTTCGTTAAAACGACGAGTTTGAGCTTCACATACACCAGTGTCAATGGATGGAATAACACTAATTAGCTTTACTTTACCAGCAAAGTCATTCAGTGTTACAAATTCTCCAAGAGATTTGCTTAGTGTGAAGTCTGGAGCTTGATCACCAACGTTAAGCTGTGGACCAACTAATGTAATAGGATTGCCTTTCAAAGTAGCAACGCCTGTACGTTCTTGAGACATATTTAAATCCTCCTTGTATGTATTTCGTTACGTACATATTATAAACGTTACAGAGAGAGCTTGTCCAATTGTAGGAAAAGGATGTGAAAACAGGATGATTTTTTTAAGATACGAGAGCTTTAAGGGCTACTTGCGAAGCTATCCTGTTACTGCAGCAATTGCTGCAATTTGTTTAATCTATTTTTTTGTTTCGCGTATTACAGGTATGGAAGCTGCGCTGATGAGCGGTGCTTTTATTACCTTCCCACAAGTTGATTCGTGGGGGTTGACTGAACCTTGGCGATATTTGACCTCAATTTTTTTGCATTTGAATTTTGAGCATCTGTTTCACAACACAGTTATGCTAATTATTTTTGCTCCACCGCTAGAGCTTATCATGCGCAGTAAGCGTTATGTTTGGTTTTATCTATTGTGCGGAATTGGTGGTAACCTGCTTTCTGCATTAATTAGTAATATTAATGGGGAACCACATGCAGCAGTTGGGGCTTCTGGCGCGATTTTCGGAGTATTTGGTGCATATTTCTTTTTAGTATTATTTCGTAAGCAGTGGCTCGACCCTGGATCGATTAAAACAGTTTATATTATATTATTAATTGGTTTGATCAGTTCAGTAATATTAAATCAAGTTGATTTCTGGGGACATCTTGGTGGATTTATTACTGGCTTTATGCTTTATCGTTTCTTTGACCAAATTCAAATGATAAAATTACAAAAAAGAGATCATGTTAATTAGGAGAGAACTTATTCTATGGAATTGCGACAGCTTTATTATTTTGTAAAGGTGGCGAAAAAAGAGCATGTAACGCAAGCTGCCGAGGAGTTGCATGTTGCACAATCAGCAGTAAGTAGGCAAATTCATCAGCTAGAAGAAGAGCTTGGTGTGAAGTTATTTGTACAGAAGGGGAGAAATCTGCAATTAACTCCAGTTGGCCAGCTATTTTTGCGTCGCGCAGATGAAATTTTACATGATCTTGAACGTGCAGTGCAGGAGGTTCACGAATTTCTTGATCCTGAGAAAGGTGAGATTCGGCTAGGCTTTCCACATAGCTTAGGGATTTCATTAGTACCGCAAGTTGTTGCATCCTTTAGAAGTTTGAATCCAGATGTACGTTTCCGATTCAAGCAAGGGATGTATCCAACATTAATCCGCGATCTACTGAAGGGCGATATCGATCTAGCATTTATTTCTCCAGTTCCTAGTGATGTGGAGCAAGTATCAGGGAAAACGCTAATTGTTGAGGAATTATATGCTGTTTTACCAAGCTCACATCCGTTAGCTAATCGAACACAAATACGTCTAGAAGATCTAAAAAACGATCACTTCATTATGTTTAGTGAAGGCTACTCTTTACGACCATTAGTTCTCAATGCATGTGAGACGGCTGGATTTTCGCCTAAAATTGCATTTGAAGGTGAGGAGACAGAAACGATCCGCGGCTTAGTAGCGGCTGGTATGGGGGTAAGCTTACTGCCGAAGCTGGCGGTAGAGTATGTATCACCGCTGCCTATCGCAGTCGTTAAAGTCGTTGATCCGGTTGTAACGCGTAACATTGGGATTATCTATAGAACCAATGAAAAATTACCGCTTGTCGCAAAAGTGTTTTATAATTTCTTGATGAACTATTTCGCGAATGATATTAAAAATACTTGATATGATCAAAAAAGAATGGAAGTCAGTTATTGATGACTTCCATTCTTTTTTTTGTGCAGTCATCTAAACGAAATATCACGATATATTCTAATTTCTGAAAAAAATAATCCATTGAGCTATTTATGAAATCGTTTACACTTTTAAATGTTAAATAAAATTAAGGAGGGAAAACAGTGATGAGGTTTAGTAAGCTAAAAACATTTCTAATCGCGGTGTTGATTTTCACCTTGTTATTACCAACACAGAGCTTTCGATTTGACAACGTAGAGGCTGCAGATACTGATGCATTGATTGCACATTACGACATGACCAGAGATAATGGTAAACTTACAGATGTTACAACTAACGGATTTGATGCTGAATATGTTGGGTTTACAGATGACGATTTTATATTGGAGAATGGCGACAACATTCTTACATTTGACGGTGACAAAGGTAAATATGTAAAGCTACCAAGAGGTCTTATCGATGATGAGACATTTACTATTGAGACTAAATTCACGACAAAACGAGCAAATCATTGGTTATATACATTAGGCACAAAGGAAAATACATGGCCAAATGTAAACAACTATGTATTTTTCAATCCAATGCAGCAGGATAATGGATCAGTTAGATTCGGAATAAAAGATTCTAATACTGAGCTTCTGTTTCAAGATAAATCTTTACAATTAGATACGACGACTACCTTTACAGCCGTCTTTTCAGAACAATTAATTACGTTCTATGTGGATGGTCTCGTTGTGGGAGAATTAGAGCATAATTATTCCATTCAGGATATTATAGAAAATGGAACGAATTCTGGGGATGACTTTATTGGCTATATCGGTAAATCATTATATACACCGGATCCAGCCTTTAGAGGAACGTTGTCTGAGTTTAAAGTGTACAACTATAGTCTAACAGGTACGGAGGTTAGGGATAAATTTTTAAATCAAAATAAGCTGCTTGTTCATTACGATATGTCCAGTGCTGACGGGAAGCTCATTGACATAACCGGGAATGGCTACGATGCAGAGTATGTTGGATTTACAGACGAAGATTTTGTAGATAGACAGGATGATACCATTCTAGCCTTTACTGGCGATAAGTCGAAGTATGTAAAGCTACCACGAGGGATTATTGATGATGAAACCTTCACAATAGAGACTACATTCAATACCAATACAAAAGAAAATCATTGGCTGTACACATTTGGTACGAAGGAAGAAAGATGGCCCAATGTAAATAACTATATTTTCTTAAATCCATTACAGGGCAATGGCACAATAAGATTCGGCCTTAAGGATTCTACAACAGAGAAATTACTTGGAGGGAATATATCCATAGAGCCGGGAGAAAGCACGACGATTATTGCAGCATTTAAGCCAGGTATTGTAACGATTTATGTAAACGGCGTAAATAAGGGAGTGCTAGAGCACGGCTTTTCCATTACTAATATCATTACCAACGGTGTAAATGGAGCTGATGACTTTATCGGGTATATTGGTAAATCATTATACATCCCTGATGCTGCTTTTACGGGTGAGCTTTCCGAATTTAAGGTGTATAACTTTACGCTGACGGATGATCAGATTTCCTCAAATCTTCCATTAAGTGATGAGCAGAAGGTGGAGCTAGCATTATTAGAGCTAGATATTCCAAATGGTGATGATATCCGAGGTAATATTACATTGCCAGCTACGAGTAAGCAAGGTGCTACAATCACTTGGACAACAGACCGACCTGATGTTGTTAATGTAGATCCGATCGAAGTTGAAAACTATGATGATGCTCCTCCTGGTACAGTAACGCGTCAAGATGAGGACACAACTGTGACGCTAACAGCAACTGTAACCTCAGGTAGTGTAACTGATAGCAAGGACATTACACTTGTGGTTAAGGCAAAGCCTGAGCCTTTAGCGGAGTTTGAAGGCTATTTATTTACACATTTTACAGGAGAATCGGCAACGGGTGAGCAAATTTATTTTGCAACAAGTCAAGATGGCATGCACTGGAAGGATCTCAATAAAAGCAAGCCTGTATTAACCTCGACTATTGGTGAAAAAGGCGTTCGAGATCCGCATATTGTTCGTTCTCCAGAAGGTGATAAATTCTATTTGTTAGCAACGGATTTAAGAATTGCTAGTGGTAAAGGCTGGGGAGAAGCATCGGGTAATGGTAGTAAATATTTAATTATTTGGGAATCGACGGATTTAGTAAATTGGTCTGAGGCTAGAATGGTGAAGATAGGACCGCCAGATTCAGGCTCTAACTGGGCACCAGAGGCAATTTACGATAAGAAAACAGGCGAATATCTAGTGATATGGGCGGTAAATAAGCCATCATTAGATATACCGCACAAAATCTATTATTCAAAAACGAGAGATTTCTATACATTTACTGAGCCACAAATCTATATTGATCCGCCTGGTCAATCGATCATCGATACGACCATTATAGAAGCCGATGGTCAATATTATCGATATTCAAGAGATAGTGGCATATTGATCGAAACAAGTGATTCATTATTGGGTGAGTGGACAGTTGTGGGTGATTTAGGTGATCTAGGACGCAGAGTAGAAGGTCCGCTTATTTACAAATTCAATGATCGTGATGAGTGGGCGCTAATGGTCGATCAGTACCAAGAGGGCAAAGGCTATCTTCCTCTATTAATGACAGATCTCTCTACAGCTGAGTATAGACAGGCAGAAACTTCAGAGTTTAATTTAGATCGGAATTTGAAAAGACATGGGGTAGTGTTGAATATTACTGGAGCTGAGTACGAAGCCATAATGAACAAATGGGACTTGCAAATCCCTGTGCCTAATACTCCTGAGCAGGAGGAGCCTATTCTTTGGTACAAACTAGATCAAACCACAGGCAATGATGTTGTTGACTCTTCCGGTAATGGTTACAACGGAACGAAGTATGGAGATACGGTTTGGAATAATGGTTCGCTTAAATTTAATGGTAGCAACGGATATATTAAAGTTCCTAATAACATTATGTCTGAATTAGTATCAACGACTGTGGCATTCGATGTGCGAATTGATCAATCACAGCAAAATCCATACATGTTATTTGCATTTGGGAATACCGATTCTGGTGGGGCTGGCAACGGATATTTCTTTATGACAGGAAATAGCTTTAGATCCGCACTGACTTTATCAAATTGGAATATGGAACAAAATATTCAGTCAGGCTATGATCTTACGCGAGATGTTTGGAAGCATGTAGCGATAACAGTAACTGGAAATACAGCGATTCTATATGAGGATGGCATTGAGGTTAAGCGCAACAACAATATTTCCATTAAGCCTTATGAAATTGGGGATGCTGAAACGTTAGCCAATTATATCGGGCGTTCTGTCTACAATGCAGATAAATACTTTAAGGGAGAAATGAAGGACTTCCGTATTTATAATCGTGCATTAGATGCTGGTGAAATTGCTGCACTAGCAGGTAATACAACAGCAATTGTTGATGTTGAGCTGGATCAATTAAAGACGAAAGCGATCATTAATCAAACCAATTCAACCATTGTGCTACCAGTACAACCTGGGACAGATTTATCTCAGCTGGCTCCACAATTCCAGCTTCAGAATGGATCTACGATTACACCGGCTTCAGGGACTGTTCAGGACTTTACCGATGAAGTGGTCTATACCGTTACTGGTATCGATAATCAAACGCGTGATTGGTCCGTGAAAGCAGTCGTGATGAGAAGTCCAATTTTGCCTGGCTTATATGCCGATCCGAATATCGTGGAAATGGGTGGCAGGTATTATATCTATCCAACGACCGATGGATTTGATGGCTGGTCAGGTACACAGTTTAAAGTATTTTCATCTGATGATCTTATAAATTGGACAGATCATGGTGTTATTTTCGATGTTCCTGAAGATACAACATGGGCTGAAGGGAATGCATGGGCACCAACAGCTGAGGAAAAGAACGGCAAATACTACTTCTATTACAGTGCAAGTCAAAATATTGGTGTTGCTGTATCTGATTCACCAACAGGACCATTTGTCGATCCGCTAAATGAGCCGTTAATTGCGAAAGGAAGTTATGAAGGTCAGATGATTGATCCAATGGTGTTCCATGATGATGATGGACAATCGTATCTATACTTCGGTAACGGTCGTGGTTATGTGGCTAAGCTAGGTGAAGATCTGATATCTATTGAAGGGGAAGTAAAAGATATTACTCCGAATGGATTCCGTGAAGCCTTCTTCGTAATCAAGCGCAATGGCACGTATTACTTCATGTGGTCGGAAAATGACACTCGTGAAGAGGATTATCGCGTTGCCTACGGAACAAGCGATTCACCAATGGGACCAATTACGAAAAAGGGAGTTATTCTTGAGAAGGATTTATCGTTGGGAATTAAAGGGCCAGGACATCATTCCGTCGTAAAGGTACCGGAAAAGGATGAATATTATATTGTATATCATCGCTTCGCTATACCTGATGGAGATGGTATGCATCGTGAGACAACGATTGATCGAATGGAATTTAACGAAGATGGTACAATCAAGAAAGTCGTTCCGACTTTAGAAAGTATTGAGCCATTGGCAGTTCAACCGCCTGTCGAAGTAACTGAAGTGAGCTTGAATAAGGAAGCATTAACGCTTGAATTAGGTGAGACTGAGCAGCTCACAGCTACGGTATTACCGAATAATGCAAGCAATAAAGCGGTAAGCTGGTCTTCAAGTGATGAAGCAGTGGCGACGGTGAGTGGTGATGGGCTAGTAACTGCTGTCAGCGAAGGAACTACAGTCATTACAGTGACAACAGTAGACGGAGGAAAAACAGACTCCGCTACAGTTATAGTGACTGAAGGTGAGCCGCAACCAACTCCAATCGTGCCAGTAACTGAAGTAAGCTTGAATAAAGAAAATGTAACGCTACAAGTAGGAAAATCTGAGAAGCTGACAGCGACGGTGCTACCGAATGATGCAAGCAATAAAACGGTAAGCTGGTCTTCAAATAATGAAGAAGTTGCAATAGTAAGCGATAAAGGACTAGTTGCTGCAGTTCGTGTAGGGACAGCCACAATTACAGTTACTACAGAAGATGGTGAGAAAACAGCGACTGCTACAGTAACAGTAACTGCGCCGACACCTAGACCAACATCATCACCTGTTAGCGATCCAGATCCGACACCTTCACCGTCACCTACTCCACAAGTATCAGTTAAGGGTGATGGGCAAATTAGTGTGAAGCCAGTTGTAAGTGAGAGCGGTGCTGCTCAGGTTAAGTTGGATGGAGATAAGGTGAAAGAAGCGTTAGAAGCAGGCGATGGTAATAAGCTAAAGGTGCAAGTAGCTGCAGATTCTGTGATTCATTCATTGAAAGTTGAGCTAGCTGTGGATGGTAGCTTAACAAGCGAAGCGTCATCAGTTGATGGAATTGAAATAGCAACTGGATTTGCTACAGTAACGGTTTCTACCGAGCTGCTAGTAACTGGAGCGGGTGCTGCAAAATCCATTGTATTATCGATTGAACAGGTCGCTGAGGACAAATTACCAGCCAATGCTAAAGAAAAGCTTAATGGTGCGGTAGTGTACGATATTGAACTGTTCATCGATGACAAGAAGGTAACCGCATTTGAGGGTAAAGATGAGCTTGTGATCTCCTTACCTTATAAGCTGCAAGCTGGACAAAATCCAAATAATATCGTTGTTTACTTTGTGAAGGATAATGGAGAGCTTGAAGCAGTCAACAATGCGAAATACGATGAAGCCACAGGTATGGTAACGTTCAAGCCAATCCATCTCAGCAAATATACAGTTACGTATGTTGGTGTTACGTTCAGTGATGTCACGCAAGGCTGGGCGAAGGAAGCGGTCGAAGCGTTGGCAGCAAGAGGGATCGTCAAGGGCGTAGGTGCTGATAAGTTTAATCCAACCGATCAAATAACGCGAGCAGAGTTCGTATCGATGCTGATGAATATGTTACAGCTAACAGAGGTAACGTCAACAAGCAGCTTCACAGATGTAAAGCCAGGAGTATGGTATGAAGCTAACATCGCAACAGCAGCGAAGCTAGGTATCGTAAATGGCAAGCCTGATGGTTCATTTGGTGTTCATGAGAAAATTACAAGAGAGGATATGGCGGTTATCTTATACAAAGCAATACAATACAAGCAGCTAGAGCTCACTAGCCAACGTATTGGAGGTTTTATAGATGAAGACAGCATTGCTGGCTATGCCAAGGAAGCAGTGGAAGCGATGTATGCAGCGGGTATCATTAATGGCGTAGGCAACGTCGAATTTGCTCCGAAAAATCATGCAACTCGTGCTGAAGCAGCAGTAATTATGTACAGGGTGTTACAGCGATATCTGTAATTGTAATGAAAGCTTGATAGAATGACGTATAATGCAAACAAAGTTAGGCGTAATATTTTGCGCCTAGCTTTTTTGTTGTTATAAAGAGTAAGTGGCTCCGGAGTTGGTAAAACTTACAGGCTGAGAAGGGCTAGGTCTGAGGAAGACATCAAAGCGTAGCGTAGGTGTCAAGACCGTGAAGACATAACCCTCGCACACTACGCGGAGGAGTAAAGTGAACCGAGAACGAAGGTGTGCTGCCTTTAACACTCCCGATGCCACCGCTAAGTAGATAAAAGCATCGGGAGTTTAAAAAGCAGCCGAGGTTTACTTTGCTCCGGAGCCAGAAAAGCTTACATGCAGCGAAGGGTAGGTAGTGCAAGTCATCGGAGCACAGACATCAAATGCCTCGAAGACATCCCCACATATGCTACAGCGGAGGA
>Ga0182739_1000664_pt1 | contig 41388 bp, 60 predicted proteins | sample eDN5th30CBELigBY_FD_128873 | JGI IMG/M metagenome (GOLD analysis project Ga0182739, IMG submission 128873) | Enriched backyard soil microbial communities from Emeryville, California, USA - eDNA 5th pass 30_C BE-Lig BY (version 2) (version 2) | ecosystem: Environmental > Terrestrial > Soil >... | reverse complement strand
CATGCGTTGAATAATACTCTGTTTTAGCTCCTTGCTCACTGGTTTCATTGTCCTCCACCTCGTCCTCGTTTTCCTCACTATACTTTCTTTTGAGGGGTACGACAACTATTCTGACATAGGGGGGTTGCTAGGAGCAATTTCGTGGAATATGGATTCAGGAGATAAGCCGCCTCGCTTAGATAAGTGATATCTATGTCGGTGCGGGTTCGTGAATGTGAAAACGTCAGGTGAACTCTTCTTGAATTTGCTTTATCTGTTACTGAACCTGTTAAGTATTTCATTCATTTTATAGGTTCTTTTTCAATACTATCAAGTGGGATACTAATCTATCGAGGAGAAGATCTAGGAAGAATTATATTAATAATTTGGTGTGTACTTGCAATATTTATAAATGGCGGTTTTCTGCTTAAAGTTATAAAAACGAGCCGACACTTTTAACAGACAACCCTGCACCAACTAAGATAAGAGCTAATTAAGTTGGTGGGGTTCGTGAATTCAGAGACGTTTTAGAAAATCAGCAAAAGGATTTAAAACAAAACGCATCTCTACTTTTGTGAAAGAAGGCGATAACTTTGAACATTGATTTCATCATTCTTCATGGATCAGCAGGGAATGGGAAGACAACGTTATCCAGGAAATTACATAACCATTTTGGATCACCTTATTTTGAATTTGGTTGGATTCCAGAATTTCGAACTTTAACACCTTCAGTCCAAATTACTCAAAGGCAAGAAGAGCAACTTGCTTTTGAGAATTTGATTTTGGTTGTAAAAAATTATTATCGACATGGGTTTAAGAATATTATAATTACAGATCTGGATGATGTTCGAATGTTAGATATTCCTATTGTATTCGAAGGATTCAACTATATTATTGTGACTCTTTATAGTGATGAAGATGAAGTAATTAAACAGAGAATTCTAAGCCGAGATAACGGATATAGTTATTTTGATTGGGAAGCCTCTATTAAAACAAATTCACTTATTAGGGGGAGGCACACTCTCCCAAATGAATATCGTTTATTAAATTCAAAAAATGATGTTGAAACCACATTTCGAGAGCTTTTGGAATATTTAATTTGTCATGTTCCATCGCAGTCAAATAAGTATGAGTTAAGTAAGAGTGATTTTTATAGCTATATAAAAGATTGAATGACGTGTGCTGCAGGTAACTCAAAGAAGTTGGGGGTTGAAAAATGGAAGAGGTTATTATACATGAATACAATCCAAATTGGATTAGTGAGTTTGAAGAAGAAAAGAATAAAATTTTTAATGCTTTGAGTGACTTACATGTAGTAATTGAACATATAGGAAGCACATCAGTTTCGGGATTGGGTTCAAAGCCGACGATTGATATTATGGCGGGAATATCTAGATTAGATTTAATTGATGAAACACATATGAAAAACTTAAATGAAATCGGCTATGAATATGTTAATAAACCGGAATTCTCTGAAAGATTATTTTTTAGAAGAGGTCTATGGCGAGCAGGAACGCATCATTTACACATATATAAATATCGCGGGGACAATTGGAACGAGAATTTGCTGTTCAGGGAGTATTTAAAGAGAAATCCTGAAACAATGATTGAATATTATAAGATTAAAAAGAAACTCGAAGTACAATTTAAACATGATAGAGCAGCTTATACGAAGGGTAAAGCAGATTTTATTAAAGGAATAATTAATAGAGCTGGAAACGATAAAGAATTAAGACGGCTACTCGAAGTAGGCAACTCCATCTGATAACGCCCCCTCCACACATCGAGATGACACTCTCGGTCGTCAGGAGCAATCAGGAAGAAGAGTATTCAGGCGACAACCCGCACCAACAAAGATGAGAGTTATCTAAGTTGGTGGGGTTCGTGAATGCTAAACGTTATCTGAAATTCCCTATGATGAGTAAGAGAGGAAAAGAAGATATGTTAAATTTTATTGATCATTTGCCAACTGATAAATCAATAGCAGGTGTACATTGTGTTCCCGTCTTACCAAATGGATCCTTAGTTTTGTATGGGATAAGGATGAACAAGGATTGACCACTATTGGGGGCAGATTAGAAGGCACTGAAACAATTATTGAAGCTCTAAATCGAGAAGCACTAGAAGAAGCAGGGCTTGTTCTGACGAATGATCATGTACCTTTCGCCAGTTGGTTTTGGGAAAGTACAAATACTTATACTATTTGGTTTTTATCAAAAGTTAATAAATTTGTTGAAATGCCTAAAGGGTTTGAAAAAACGGGTCATGTAATTATGAATTTTGAAACAGCAATTCAGATGTTGTTGAGAATTGAAGGAGAAGGGGAAAGGTCAAAAATAATAAAGAAGGCAGGAACCTTGGCGAGTCAACTCAATGAAGCGGGTAACAGCAGGTAACACATAATTCACGCATCGGGCTATTCAGCCCTTGGCCCGCCAGAGGTATTAAGGAGAAAATGATTCAGACGTGATACATCTGCAAGACTAATCAAGCTTCGCGAACCGGTAAAAAGGATGTCTGCGTTAATCCTATTCTGCCCTTAAGAAATCAAATCAGATTGAATTACAAGATTAGAGGAAACAATATTACGTTAGTTGAAGAGAGGCCAGCATTTAAGAGTGATCAATGGGTAGAAATTGATGTAGCACAATTTCGGTTAGACCAAGGGGAATGGAAGTTTATTGGAGAGATAGCAAAAATAAATGGCACTATGTAGAAGAGATAAAACAAGAAGAAGATTTTGAAATACAATTAAATAGAGTAGATCAGAACACAAATGGTATCTTTTGGGGTTAATCGAAGAAGCCAATGACGACTCATAACTCCACATTTACTGCTCGAGCTGACGTTCTCGGTCAGCTGAGGTATATCGAGGGAGATGCGTCAGTTGACAACCCTTCACTGACTAAGAAGAGAGCTATCTAAGTCTGTGAGGGTTCGTGAATGCACAGACGATATAGGAAATCGACGCAAAAGATTAAAGCTATATAAAAATCAATTAATAAAGTGAGTGAGTCATATGAAAGTAGTTGAACTCAGTGAGAAGAAGTTAGTTGGAATAAGAGTAGTATGTCCCGGTGATCAATATGTAATTGAAATTCCGAAAGCTTCTTTTAGACTTAAAGAAAGGTTAAACGAGATTATAGATGTTATAAGCCCAGCAAGATTAGTTGGTGCATTTATCGTTGGGGATTATTCGGAAGAGGAAGATGGTTACTGGGTATGTGTTGAAGTGAATGAAATTAGAGAAGTGCCAGAAGGCATGGTTTCTTTGACAGTCCCTAAACAAAAATATGCAGTTATAAGACATGAGGGACCTAATTATGAAATTAGAAACACATATAAAAAGCTTCATAATTGGATCGAAGAAAATAAACTTGAAAGATTGCAAAGATCTTGGCATTTGGAGATTTCTGATGAGTGGGGAAATAAGGAAATAAATGATTTTAAGGTAGATTTGTATGACACAATTAAATAGATTTTGAGTGTTTGTCAGAGATGGCGTTGACATCCTATAACATAGCATTCTCGCATCGAGCATTCGCCTTCGGTCGCCAGGAGAAATCACGAGGTAGATAATTCAGCCGACAACCCGCTTCGGCCAAGATAGGTGTTATCTAGGTCGGTGCGGGTTCGTGAATGCACAATCGTTATAGGAAATTAGCTGAAAAATACTATTTAAAATAGGGGTTCGAAGATGAAGAAAAGAAGAGTCTTACATTATGATGCTTTTGCATCAATGGCTAACAAAGGAAATCCTGCCGGAATTGTATTGAATGCAGATGATTTAGACGAGGAATCTATGCAAGCCATTGCCAAGTCTGTCGGATTCAATGAAACCGTATTTATTTTGAATTCGGACAAGGCAGATTTTAGGTTGAGATATTTTACACCGGGTCATGAAATAAATTTGTGTGGCCATGCAACGATAGGAGCTTTGTATTGCTTGAAATCACTTGGAATTATCGAAGATGTAAGAGACGAGGTAAGTATTGAGACGAATGTTGGAATACTGCCGATTTTATTTAAGACAAGAGATAATGAGTTGTTTATAACTATGAAACAAGACCATCCTCAATTTACTCCATTTCAAGGTTCGGTAGCTCAACTTGCAGAAAGTATGGGCATAACTGAGGAAGAGATCGATCATGCTTTACCTATTGTATATGGAAGCACAGGGACATGGACTTTATTAGTACCAATCAATAATCTAAAAAGTTTCTCCAGGATGAAGCCTAATAATCAGATGTTTCCTGAAATTTTAATAGAGAATCCTAGGTCATCTATCCATCCTTTCTGTTTGGAATCACATGACAAGAATGCTTTCATGCATGCAAGACATTTCTCATCCCCATATTCAGGTACTATTGAGGATGCAGTAACTGGAACAGCTTCAGGGGTGATGGGGGCCTATTATTTAACTTATCTTAATAAGGATATTTCCCATTGTGATTTTGTTGTTGAACAAGGACAAGAACTAGATAGAGATGGAAGAGTGTTTGTTTTTGTAAACCGGATTGGAATTAATATGGATGTATATATTTCAGGGACAGGTGTCTTTGTTCAAGAATTAGAAATTTTGTATGCCACAGACGTTTTGTGAAACCAGCGTATAGACAAATAAGTAGTAAGTTCAAACACATAGTGAACTGGGGAGTGAATTCTTGGAAAGTTAAATTTGAGGATTATTTAATTAGTACGGACAAGGGACGCTTAAACCATGAAATTATTCATAGGTTATTATTAGCATCGTATTGGGCCAATAAAAGACCAATTGATAGAATTAATAAATCGATTGAAACTTTATATTGTTATGGAGTATATCACAACGATAAACAGATCGGATTTGCTCGAATAATTACTGATTGGGCAACAACTTATTGGCTGTGTGATGTTGTAATTGATGAAGCACATAGGGGAAGAGGACTTGGTAAGAAATTAATACAAGTCATTATACAAAGCGAAGAACTCAAGGAATTATCAGGATTTTTGGGCACAGCTGATGCTCATGGATTATATGAACAGTTTGGATTTGTAAGAAATACTGAAAGATTTATGGTGAGAAGACCAGACTAAGAATGATATCGTAAGCTATAAAGTGAGGTTGCTGGCATCATATAACACCGCATTCACGCATCGGGCATTGCCCCAACATCTGTAACACAGTATTCACGCTTCAGGGCATTCGCCCTTCGGTCCGCAATAAATTATAACAATATGGAGGAAATCTCATGCCAACTCATGAAGAGATTTACAATGTCCAATCATGTTCTTATGAGGATATGATTAGTCGACAACCTGATCTTTCAGAATGTATTAATGAAATACGAAAAGTTAAGGGATTAGATGTATTAGATCTAGGAGCAGGGTCGGGAAGGCTTTCAAGTTTTATAGCTACAGAATCTAACTCTCTGATTTGCACTGATATCTCGAAATCTATGCTAGATCTCTTAGATAAGAAATTACATAGCAATAATTTATGCGCTAACTGGACTACTTTAGTGGCAGATCATCGACAACTTCCAATAAAAGACTCATCGATTGATTTAGTTGTCTCTGGATGGAGTATTTGTTATTTGACTAATACTAACAATAATGATTGGAAAGAAAATCTTGAGTTGATCATGAATGAACTGAAGCGTGTTTTGAAATCAAGCGGAACAATAATAATTATAGAAACATTAGGCACTGGGACTGAAGTGCCTAATCCGCCTAGCTATTTGACTGAATATTATTCGCTTCTTGAAACTGAATATGGTTTTTCACATTCCTGGTTAAGGACAGACTATCAATTTTCTAGCATTTCAGAAGCGAAGAATCATACTGAATTCTTTTTTGGTTCAGAACTTGCAAGAAAGATTGATGAGAATCAATGGACAACAGTTCCAGAGTGTGCAGGGATATGGTGGAAACATATGTAAGTAGGTCGAGGGAGTCAGATGATATCAGCTAACACCCCTGTCACGCATCGATCTATCGCTCTCGGTCTGCTGAGGAATTTCGGAGTACCGGTATCAGCAGACAAGCCTGCAGAGACTAAGATAAGTGCTGTCTAAGCAGGTGAGGATACGTGAATGTACCAACGTTAGCTGAAACAATCGCAAGAGAATAACGTAAAGCCAAATGAAAATTAAAAAAGATGGAGGGGTCGTAGAATGGATCAAATTACATATGGAGATTTGATTGGGTATTTTCTAACGTTTGTGTTTGGAATCATTTCAGGATCATTTGGTACCAAGATCATTCAGAATCGTAGAAAAACAATTACTCAAAATAATAATGTTGTTAATGGTGATATTGTCGGGGGAAATAAAAATGATAAGTAGAATTAAACAAATGTTTAATATAGTCAACGGTGATATCGTAGCAGGCGATAAGATTCAATTTAACAGTTCTAAATCTAAAGAATATTACAAAGAAATAATAGATATATTAAATAAAAACTTGGATAAGAGGATTGAACATCACATCGCAGTAAGGAAATCAATACTAGACTCATATTATGCTGATACAGTCTGGTGGGCAGACAATGTTGTTGACTTCATAATACCAAGGATGCACGAAATTGGAATGATATACGAGAATGAAATAACGCAGTTTATTACAGAACTTAAGGATTTTTCTCCTAATCTATTCAAAAAATACTTAGATACCTTTAAATTTGAACAACAAACAAGAGAAAACATGGGGCGATTAATTGTTATTCCAAGTGAACTCTTGCAGAAGCAGTATGGGGTTAGCAATTTTATAGAAATGTACTCTGACATTATAGAGCATATAAAAGAAGAGAAGATAAAATTAATAAATATGGCAGAAAGCATGGTAGGGTAGACTCAATGAAGGCGATTGCATCATCTAACACCGCATTCACGCACCGGGCAGCCGTCCTCGGTTTCCAGGAGTTTGTGATTAAATAAAACGTTAATTATTGATCCAAACAGTGATAATTCAAAACAAATACCACACTAAAGGACTTTACAGGATTACTGCAAATAGCCTAAATATTTTAACTGAAATCATGAGACTTCTTAAATATAGGTATATAATCAAAAGGCTAGTCAAGGGGGAATAACCATGATTGTTAGAGAAACAGATCAACACTTTGTAATGACAACTCAACATGAACATGCTAGATTTTCTGGTGAGATTGCTAACTAATCTATAAATCTATTACCCCCCACTGTCTGAGATAAGAGCTATTGAATGTACAGGCGTTAAATGAATTGCCTGCATTAATATTATAGAAAGTAAAGCCTAGGAGGATTATATGAAAACCAGTCTAGCAAGAGAAATCTATGAAATAGCCCATTTAACAGGAACCTTTAGGTTGAGGTCCGGTCAAATATCAGATGAATACTTTGACAAGTACTTATTTGAGTCTAATCCAGGAGTATTATCTAAAGTAGCGGACGAATTAGAAAAACTAATACCTGTGGGTATAGAGGTGCTAGCAGGACTCGAAATGGGTGGTATTCCAATAGCAACTGCTCTTTCGTTGAAGTCGAGTATACCTGCTGCATTTGTAAGAAAGAAAGCCAAAGAGTATGGAACATGTAAATTAGCTGAGGGAACAAGCATTGAAGGAAAGAGAATTTGTATCATAGAGGATGTAGTAACAACTGGAGGCCAAGTTATATTAAGTACGAATGACTTGCGAGCAGCAGGAGCAATAGTGGAGGATATAATCTGTGTAATTGAACGAAATTCTGAAGGAAGAAGAAAATTGGAAGAGATAGGGCTTAAAGTACACTCACTGTTCAAGATGGAGGACTTAATAGAAGCAAGTAATTCAGGAGGGCAGTAACATCATATTCACACATCGGGCTGCCGCCTGGGTCGCCGGGAGAAATAACGAAGAAGAGGATTCAAGGGATAACCCGCACCGGCTAAGATATGAGTTATCTAAGGCTGGGTCATGTTGTGTAAGAAAAGACGTTATCAGAAACCGCCGGAAAAGGAAAGCTTGATGAGTTGGCTATTCAATATCTTGATATCAGACTTTTAACTCTATTAGTTCCATGCAGAAACTTCTCTTTTATGAGTGTTACTTAACTGGATCAAGTCTTATTATCTGACCTAATCGTAATTGAGCGACGGCACGCTCTGCGGCGAGGTCTTTTTTATTGTCTTCCTTGCTTATTAGGAAGTGTGCGCTGTCGCACTCCTCCTCTGTGCAACAGCTGTATGAGGCGTTGTGCCAGTTCTCAGAAAAAGCCGCCTTGCGTATTTATGCGCATTATTAGAATTTTCGCCAGGTCAGAAATTGTGGATCAAGAGGGTTGACAGATTTACATTTTGCTGGTAAGTTTAATAAATCGTAATTATTACGAATAAACCGAGACGATTCTCGGTTATTATTTTATGCCCAATTCGTAATGATTACGCATAAATCGATAGGTGGATATTGTCATTATGCTGAATTCTGATTTATCGCATAAATGATGTCAACAAATGGGTTGCGTATCACTCAATATCTTTTAACGATTAGTCCCCATTTGTTGGCGTGTACCCCAAGGTTTATGACCTCAAAATAAAGGATGATGAAAATGATTACAAACAAACTGCCAGTAACCGTCTTAAGCGGCTATCTCGGTTCAGGCAAAACTACCGTACTCAACCATGTGCTGAATAACCGTAGCGGCTTAAGAGTTGCTGTGATCGTCAACGATTTGAGTGAAGTCAATATTGACGCATCACTTATCAAGGATGGCGGAGGCCTCTCCCGTACAGACGAAAAACTGGTGGAGATGTCTAACGGCTGTATCTGCTGCACCCTTCGCGAAGATTTGCTGCGCGAGGTGGAGAAGCTGGCGAAGGAAAATCGGTTCGATTACATCTTGATTGAATCGACAGGTGTTGGCGAACCGGTCCCGGTCGCACAGACGTTCACGTATATCGATGAGGAGCAGGGCATCGACTTATCACAATTTTGCCGGCTGGATTGCATGGTTACGGTTGTCGATGCTTATCGGTTCTGGCATGACTTTTCGTCTGGAGAGACGCTGCTCGAACGCAGCCAGGCAGTGGGAGAGAATGACACGCGTGAAGTGGTCGACTTACTAATTGATCAAATCGAGTTTTGTGATGTGTTGCTGCTCAATAAATGCGATCTAGTGAACGAGGGAGAATTACAGGAATTGGAAGACGTTCTAAGAAAACTTCAACCGCGGGCAAAACTGATTCGTACTGAGCATGGGTGTGTGGATTCGATGGAGATTTTGAACACAGGATTATTCAACTTTGAGGAAGCCAGCGCATCTGCAGGCTGGATCAAGGAGATGGAGCAACCTGTTCATACGCCGGAGACAGAAGAATACGGTATCTCTTCTTTCGTTTACAAATGCGCGAAGCCGTTTCATCCCGAGAGACTGATGCGATGGATGGAAGAGTGGCCCATGGAGGTGGTCAGAGCGAAAGGAATCGTCTGGCTCGCTACCCGCAATTCTACTGCGCAAAGCCTTAGCCAGGCAGGCCCTTCGATCCAGTTTGGACCTTATGGATATTGGGTTGCCGCTCTGCCAGAAGACGAGCAGCATGCGTTGCTTCAGGCGGAGCCTGAGCTGGCAGCAGTGTGGCATCCCGTCTATGGGGACCGGGTCAACAAACTGGTGTTGATCGGGATCGAGATGGACCGGACCGCTCTCATTTCAAGTTTGGATGCTTGCTTGCTGAGCGATGACGAAATGAGTCAGAACTGGAGCCTCTTTGTAGACGAACTGCCGAATGCAGACATGGAGCAGCTGGAAGTCGCACAATCCAATTAACAATGTGGGGAGGTAATCTTCATGAGAGTTATTGTTATGCTGGCGTGTACGGAAACAGGAGATCGCAACTACACGACTACGAAAAACAAAAGAATGCACCCGGAGCGCTTGGAGTTACGCAAATATTGCCCTCGTCTTAAGCGGGTGACGTTGCACCGGGAGACAAGATAAAGTGTTATCCGCGATACGAAGTTACCGGATTGCTTGCACGTGCTATTGTACTGATTGCCCATGCTATTGTGACCGGCGTAAAGCAAAATAACATAACGATGGAGGTATAAAATGAAAGACAAGGAGACAACAATCGTAAAAAAGAGGACTTTATCTTATGCAGCAATAGTACTGTCAGTACTATTATTATTGTCAGGTTGCACAACGGACTCCTCAGAATTGGAAGATTCATCCGATCCAGAGAACCCGATATCGATTAAAGAGGATTTGGTGCTTGCTGTGGGAAAAATGGATGGCGGGCAGTTTGATCCCAAGAAGGGCTGGGGAATGACTCAAATTCGTCTGACCCATAGCTCACTGCTCACCATCGACTCTGACCTTAACTTTATTGGGGATCTTGCAAAATCCTATAAAGTCAGCGAGGACGGTCTTACGTGGATTTTCCCATTGCGCGATGATGCTAAATTCTCTAACGGTGAACAGGTTACTGGGGAGGATGTCAAGTTTACCTATGAGATGCTCAAGGAGGATGGCATCAAATTTGATTTAACCTTTATCAATACGATAGAAGTCGTTGAAGGTAACACCGTCGTCATCACGCTTAATGCACCGCGTTCCACCTTTGTAAGTCAACTCACAGAGATCGGCATTGTCCCCAAGGCCCACTACGACGATCATTACTCTAATAATCCCATTGGCTCTGGACCGTATAAAGTGGTTCAGTACGATGATGGACAACAAGTTATTATGGAATACAATCCATACTGGTACGGCAAGGAGCCTCAGTTCAAGAAGTTGACCTTCCTTCTTCTCGCGGAAGACGCCTCTCTAGCAGCCGCAAAGGCAGGAGAAGCCGACATTGTCTATGTGCCTCCGACTTTCGCGGATCAAAAGGTGAATGGAATGACACTTCGTACATATGAAAGCATTGATTCTCGTGGGATCATGCTGCCCACAGTACCTAGCGGCGGTAAAGGTGTGACTAATGGTAAAGAAGTAGACCTCGGAAACGATGTGACCTCTGATCTTGCTATCCGTCAGGCGCTCAATGTCGGACTGGACCGTCAGAAGCTTCTGGACGTGGTGCTGGATGGCCATGGAAAGAAAGCGTATTGTCTGTGCGATAATATGCCGTGGTTTAATGAGGAAAGCATTGTTGAGGACGGCAATATTGAAGCCGCAAAAAAACTCCTCGCAGATGGCGGTTGGATAGATAGCGACAAAGATGGAATTATGGAAAAAAATGATCGAAAAGCAGAGTTTGACATGTACTTCAGCTCAAGCGACCAACTTCGCAGCGATCTTTCTCTTGCTGTAGCAGATCAAGCGACTGCATTTGGTATCAAGATCAATACCATTGGCGTTACCTGGGATGAAATCTATCTCAAGGGAAAGACCGCGGCGGTGGCATGGGGCGGCGGCAGGCATCACCCCCACCAGTTATATTCGATGAATTCCTCTCTGAGGATGAACCAAGGCATCGATAATATGTCAAACTACCAAAACGCCAAGGTGGATGAGTATTTGAAAAAAGCGCTGACCGCTTCCTCACAAGAAGAAGCCAATAAATATTGGAAACTAGCTCAGTGGGATGGAGAAACCGGCTTCAGCGGAATAGGAGACGCTCCAATTGTTTGGCTCTTGCGCGTAGATCATTTGTACTTGGCAAATGAAAAGCTCAATCTTGGCAAACAGCCAGTTCACACGCACGGACATGAATGGGCGTTGTTTGGCAATGTAACCGAATGGACATGGGGCTAATGGTCCGCCGCTGATTACTGGGTAAAGGGAGATTTTTGGAGCTCTCTGCTTCCGAAAGCTCTCTTTCTTGTGAGGGAAGGGGAATTATCGTGACAAAAAATATCGTTATTCGCCTGATTCGCGTTGTGACATTGCTAATTGGGTTATCTATCCTGACTTTTTCTCTGATTCATCTGTCACCGATGGATCCGATCAATGCTTATATTGGAGGGGATAGCTCGGCAACTCCGGAGCAAATTGAGAAATTGAAAGTTTACTGGGGGCTGGATAAAAGCCCAGTGGAGCAATACTTCTCCTGGGCAGGAGCGCTGCTGCAAGGCGACTTTGGAACTTCAAAGCTTTATCGAAGCCCGGTCATCGATATTATCCAAAGTCGTTTTATAACATCGCTTGCCTTAATGGGGACAGCATGGATATTATCGGGAGTTATCGGATACTTGCTAGGTATGACCGCCGCCATGAATCGAGGCAAGTTAATTGATAAAATCATTAAATGGTACAGTTTCACACTGGTATCCACTCCGATCTTTTGGATGGGACTCATTCTTTTAATCGTCTTTGCAGTTTGGCTGAAATGGTTTCCTGTTGGTTTGGCAGTACCAGCTGGGGTGCTGGAGAGCGATGTGCGGTTCATTGATCGGATTCATCATTTTGTGTTGCCGGCTCTGACTCTAAGTGTTTTGGGGGTCGCCAATGTAGCGATGCATACTCGTGAAAAAATGATCGATACTTTAAACACGGAGTATATCGTTTTTGCAAAGGCTAGAGGAGAAAGTAAGTGGGAAATATTCAAAAATCATGGCTTTCGGAACTCCATCATTCCTGCAATAACGCTGCAGTTTGCCTATTTCGGCGAGCTTTTCGGCGGCTCTATGCTGGCGGAGCAGGTATTTGCATATCCAGGATTGGGCAGCACCTTGACTACTGCCGGATTAAAGGGTGATCTTCCCTTGATGGTAGGCATTATTTTGATTAGCTCCTTGTTTGTATTTGCGGGAAATCTGATTGCCGATATTTTGAACAAAGTTGTTGATCCTCGTATGAGGAGGGAGGTCTAGGATGCTGCATATACAAGAAGGGCTGAATGAACGCAAAAAAATGTTACTGCTGCTGGCATTTTCTGCTGGTTTTATATTTGTAATCCTTATTCTCAGTTTTTGGCTAAGCAATGACAATCTCCGTCTGGGTGCCGGGAGCAAAAACCTTGCCCCAAGTCTTGACCATTTATTCGGGACGGACTGGCTTGGACGAGATATGTTCACGCGGACCATCAAAGGAATGCGTCTGTCGCTGGCTGTAGGAGCATTTGCCTCTTTACTCAGTATTCTAATCGCAATCGTGATGGGAATTTGCGCGGCGACCTTTGGCGAAGCGGTGGATGCTATCATCTCCTGGATTATTGATTTGTTTATCGGTATGCCTCATCTGGTATTCATGGTTTTGATCTGTTTCATTGCAGGCGGCGGCATTCATGGCATTGTATTGGGTGTTTGTCTGACGCACTGGACAGCACTTGCTAGGGTGGTTCGCTCTGAAGTGCTGCAAATCAAAAGTGCAGAGTACATCCAAATATCGAAAAGCTATGGAAAATCTGCGTGGTATATCGCTAGAAAGCATATCATGCCGTCTATCTTTCCCCAAATAATGATCGGCTTTCTTTTGATGTTTCCTCATGTGATTTTGCATGAAGCGGCATTGACTTTTTTAGGGTTTGGGCTATCACCGCAAACGCCGGCTATCGGTATTATCCTATCAGAGGCAATTAGTCATATTTCTACTGGTAAATGGTGGCTGGTTGTTTTCCCAGGGATGCTTTTAGTTGTTGTCGTAAAAAGCTTTGATAGCATTGGTGAGAAGATTCGTATTTTGGTGGAACCTTCCAGTTCCAATGAATAGAGGGATAGATGATGAGTATCACACGAAAAAAAACGTTATTACAGGTGGAAAACCTGTCGATTGGTTTTTCGCAGTACGTGAGGGGGATACAAAAGCGAGTAATCCGTCCTATATCCGATATGCATGTGGACATAAATGAAGGGGAAATTGTAGCAGTGGTGGGAGCTAGCGGTTCGGGTAAAAGCCTGTTGGCGCACGCTGTGCTGGGGATACTGCCCAGTAATGCCATCTGTAGCGGAAGCATGGCTTACAAAGGAGAAGAACTGACGCAGAAGAGAAAGGAGCAGCTCAGAGGACGAGAAATTTCGTTCATTCCACAGGCTGTTAACTATCTGGATCCTCTTATGCGTGTGGGGCGGCAAGTACAGATTGGGATGAATAAGAAAACCGCGCAGGTGGAACAGCAGAAACTATTCGCACAATATGACCTGAAGAAGAGTGATGGACGGTTGTTTCCTTATGAGTTGTCAGGCGGGATGCTCCGTAGAGTGTTGTTTGCAACAAGCGTCCGAGAAGGCATCCAACTTGTCATTGCCGATGAGCCAACGCCTGGAATTCATCCGCAGGCGCTTTCCGAAATTTTAAGACAGCTTAAACAATTTGCAAAAGAGGGTGCGGGGGTCATGCTGATTACACACGATATTATGTCGGCGCTGGAAATTGCAGACCGAGTGGCTGTCATCAAGGACGGAGCGACGGTGGAAATCTCCGAAGCAGCGGCTTTTGAAGGCAACGGCGAACGCTTGAAAACCGAGTACACCCAAAGGTTGTGGAGGGCTTTGCCGCAAAATGATTTTGATTTGGACTTTAGAAGAAAGGCAGGGGAGATATAATGCCTCTTATTGGAGAGAATCTGGGTCATTATTATCAAAAAAATCGCTGGATTATTAAGGATATTGATATTTGTGTCACTCCGGGAGAAGTACTTGGTTTATCCGGTTACAGCGGATGCGGAAAAACGACGCTGTCCAGAATTTTGGCTGGGTATATCTCTCCCCAAGCAGGCCGTGTAACGATAGGTAATGAGGTGATGGAGCGGAAAGCTTTTCGCCCGGTTCAATTGATTTATCAGCACCCGGAAAAGGCGATTAACCCGATGTGGCGCATGCGGGATGTTTTGTCTGATTCCTACATGCCATCGCAGGACATTCTGGATGCTTTCGAAATACGAAAAGAATGGATGGACCGCTGGCCTGTTGAGCTTTCCGGCGGCGAGAAGCAGCGCTTCTGTATTGTCCGGGCTCTGAATCCCGCCACTAAATACATAATTGCTGACGAGATGACTACTATGCTTGATGCGATTACACAGGCTAAAATCTGGAATGCATTTCTTAGCATTTGTAAAACTAGGAACATTGGTGTCATCGTGGTCAGTCATGAGACCAGCCTTTTGAATCGGTTATGTGACGATATATACAAGGTGGGTGAATAGGAAAGCAGCTAGTAGTGATAAGTTACCCGAATTATTGACTTGCCCGCGAATGAGTGAAACTAAAACATCGTCTTCAATCGAATACACAATTAAAGGGTAACGTAATTTTCACTAAGAAATTAGCTCCGCTTGATTAGCACAAAAAGGATATGAGCCTCTTCTTGTAAGGAGAGGCTCATATCCTTTTTACTATTCAAAGATCGTCAAAATACGTATAATCGGGATAAACATAGGGCGTCTCTGAGGCTTCAATTTTTGTTATTTCAATCGCTTCAAGATTTACAATGCCATAATCGTTATAGGTGGTTTGTCCAATCTTAGCTCTAATACGAACCCATGAATCCGTTGCAAAGTTGTTTGCCTCAGCTGATTCTACCATGAATCCGTATGGTTCAGCATCAGCTGCGCAGCAGGACATAGCGAGTCGGGAGATGACAAATTGATTGGGCTTCATGTCGTCCTCGCGATAAACAAAGCCACTAATAATAAGTTCTTTGTCCAAAAAATTATCTTTAAATAAGTCAACAGTTGTGAGCACTTCCATAAATCCATTCTCTTCAATTTCTATCACATCTTGTTTATATAATATTTTCCCCAGCCTAGCGAAATCTTCATTATACTCGTCTGTCGCAAATTACCGATTTAGTTCTTCTTCGTCATCCGTTCTTGAGGGTATAGCTATGTTAGTCTTTTTACTTTCATCACTAGATGAGGGAAGCTCTGCTTTTTCAGTATTGATTACGTCATCGACAGATGTATCTATACTAGAATCAGGGTGAGCAGTATCAGATTGCTCTTTTAACGGATCGGATATCGTCTTATCGGACACTTGCGGCTTTTCAAGAATAGTCGGCGTTGAAGTGCGTTTCGAAGTAGTATCGTTGGACTGCGCCACTGTATTCGTGCTTAAATTCATCCCTTTAGTCGAAGCAATATTACTAGCCATAATCGTATTGGGTAATAAAAAACCAAGCAATAAAGGTAGGATAAACAAGCCATAAATGACGCTGTTAGTAAGAAATGAGCGTGGAGGATCGTGGTCGTGGTCACACCCGCATGAGCTTTCAGAAGTATTAAGAATGATCCCTAATGCCATGTAAGCTTGATGAACGGCAAGGATAAAAAGTGCGATAGCTGCGTATTTCACGTAATTTTCCATACGAGGGGCAATGTAATACATCAAGGATCCGGATTTGGATAAGTAAGCGATATAGATTGAAAAACCAGCTAAGATCACTGTGCGAAGGATATAATGTGGCAATAAAGAACGTTCTTCAGTCATAAAATGGTCTCCTTTATTAGTGTTTATCGTATTTAGAATACCAGTCTCCCAATCATATAGGATCCGATAAAAACAAAAACACTTAACAATACTGTCAAAAGTATAATAAAGCGCACTTTAAATACGGATAGAAGCATTAGCGTACTTTTGAAGTCCAGCATAGGACCAAACACTAGAAATGCGAGTAACGAACTCATGGAAAATGTACTTGCGAAGGACGAGGCAACAAATGCATCGGATGTTGAGCAAATAGAAAGGATGTAGGCTAATCCCATCATGAAAAAATGTGAGCCCAACTCATCCTGTCCAATACTTAAGAGATCACTCCTTGGCACAAAAGATAAAATCGCTGCTGTAATAAAACAACCAAACATTAAATATTTACCCATCTCAAAAAATTCGGTAGTGGAATGTTCAAGCATAGAGAGCAGCTTGTTACCGTGCTGATGTTTGTGAACGTGGTTATGGTCACGCAGATCACGTTGTTCATTCTTGTGTTGATGTAGAACGTCGTGGCCCTTGTAATTATGTACATTATTATATTGATATGAAGGATTCATTTGAAGCGTGGCATCTCTTTTTTTTAATGGACTCTTTTTAATGAAATAATGAACGAATATACCAATGAGTGCACCGACGAGTATGGCAAGGCCCATCCGCGAGTACACCATTTCTGGGCGAGTGCGAAAAGCAGTAAAGGTCGATGCGTATACGATGGGATTAACGATCGGACCGACAAGAATAAAGATCACGCCCACATAAAGAGGCATCCCCTTTGCAATTAACTTCCGGATAATCGGGATCAGACCGCATTCACATACTGGGAAAATAAATCCAAATACACAAGCGAACAAAATACCAATAAAAAGATTCCGCGGTATAAAGCGTTGGAGCAATCTTTCCGAGACAAAAGTTTGCATAAACGAAGCAATGAGCACCCCGATAAGTATAAATGGAAGAGCTTCAAGAATAATACTAATAAACATTGTTTTAAAAGATAGCAGTGCCTCAGTCTGCACCTTAGGCAAGAAACTGGAAAATACGTCGGGGTTCATCGCTAAAACAACCATAGTAGCAACAATAATAATCATGATTATATTAAAGCCAAGTTGAACAATAAATGAACGCAAAATAACCAACTCCAATTAACAGTTTGCTAAATTGTAAGACTAGCTGTTTATATATATATAATACACGAAGATCGTAACTATTACTATTTAAACTTGAAATCAACTTATAAATTGACCATATTGTTTTGAGTTCTACTAAAATTTGTTGGTTGATTAGGCGTTGATTCTCATGATTAGTCACCGAAACCCCGTCAGCCTTTCATACTAGGTAAGAAACCTTTGAATCTGATAGGTATTTCATGGGCGGTACTCCCAAGCAAACTTATTAAAAGATTTAACTTGAAATCACTAGAGGGCTTTCGCCCATTGGTTGTCAGATGTATAATCATGGTAGAAATAGCAGACAACACATGACCCAGCCTAAGATAAGAGCAATCTAAGGCTGGGTCATGTCGTGAATGATAAGACGTTGAGTGGGCTCCTGATAATTGGCAAGCTACATCAGTAGAAGAAATTACAGAACTTTGGAAAGATAATATGAAACATAATGCGTGGAAGCAGTATCAGCAGACAACTCTGTAGCAGCTAAGCATATGAGCTATTTAATCAAGTGTGGGTTCGTGAATGTGGCAACATGATCTCAGTTATTCATAAACGTTATCCGACATACCCCAAGAGCGAAAGGCGGAATAACAGATGTTCATATTTTCAGGGTTGGAAGGAAAGAGGGTAAAGCTTGTTCCTTTAGAGATGGAACACTGCGAACATCTCTATAAATGCTCCAGGGATCCGGAAGTCTGGGTGAACTATCCAATTCAAGTTCAAACACTTGAAGAGATGGAGAAATTTGTCCGAAAGGCAATAGATTATAGGATTAGAGAAGAATCTTTCCCATTTGTGGTGTTTGACAAAGAGACGAATGAAATTGTAGGGACAACAAGGTATCTAAGGATCTCTAAGGAGAATAATAATCTAAATATTGGCTCAACCTTGTATTCACCGAAGGTCTGGAGGACAAGAGTAAATACAGAAACAAAATACTTATTATTGAAATATGCATTTGAGAATCTAGAAGTAAGTAGGGTTGAGATCATAACCACCACAACTAATATAAGATCGCAGAAAGCGATTGAACGACTAGGAGCAGTCAGAGAAGGGATGCTTAGAAAGAAATATAAGGGTCTAGATTATGTGATATATAGCATAATCGCTACTGAATGGAAAGAAGTGAAGCTTCGCCTGGAAGGTTATCTCGATGAAGTGGGGTACGCCAGATAAAACAGTGTTCACGCTTTGGACCATTCGCCCCGATTAATGACAGGAGTGAAGATTGTGACAAAAATTAGAGCTGTAATTTTTGATCTTTATGAAACCTTAATCACAGAATATTCTAGTGGATCACGAAAAGTTAGTAGAGTTTCGCGGGATTATAAAGAGCTAATTGGTCTTCCCAATAACGAATTCAGCAAGGAATGGAATAATCGTCAAGAAATGAGGATGACAGGAGCTTTTCCTAATTATTTCTCAGTCATCAAAGACATAATTGAAAAGCAAAATTTGACTTATGATGAAAAAGTAATAGGCTCATTGTACAGAGAACGCGTACACGAGAAGTCGGTACCTTTCCATGAGATTACTGAAGAGATAATCGAATTATTAGAAGGGCTAACGAAGAAGGATATTAAATTAGGTCTCATTAGTAATTGCACAGAAGAAGAAGTACAATCATGGAAATCTTGTAAGTTAGCACGGTATTTCGATGAAGTTATTTTTTCGTATCAAGTCGGATATGCAAAGCCAGATAATAGAATATATGAACTAGCATGCTCGCGATTGGGAGTTAAATCAAATGAGTGTATATTTGTTGGTGATGGCGGTTCTAATGAACTAGACGGAGCGAGTAGGTACGGAATGAATGCATATCATGCTACTTGGTTTATACCTGATTACATAAGCAGCAGAATTACTAATTACAAAAAACTAAAAGAGCCAATTGATTTATTTGAAGAATTAAAGAGAAGTGAAATATAAAGATTTTGATGTAGATTGGAAGAAGATGGGCAATTACATGTGATGAATCCAATAATAGATCAAGAAAAGTAATAGAAGGTAATGAAGGTAAACTTGAAACCATCAATATTGGTATATGTAAATACTGGATAATACCTCACTAAGAAAAGAGTGGCAGCCCGATGAACATTGTGAAGGTAGAAAAATCGAACCTTGATGAAGTCACAAACTTAGCCTTAAAACTTTGGCCAGATAATACTTGGATGCACTTAAGGGCAGAATTTGAAGAATTGTTGGAATCAAAAAAAGACATAGTTTATCTGGCAATTATTGAAGGTAATTATGTAGGATTCATTCATATGTCTCTAAGAATTGATTATGTTGAAGGTTCAAATTCATGTCCTGTAGGTTATGTTGAAGGGATTTATGTAGATCAGAAATTTAGAAATAAAGGAATTTCAAGAAAACTAGTTGAAGCAGGAGAACAATGGTCAAAAACGTTAGGATGCAGCCAAATTGCTTCAGATACAGAGTTGGATAACTCTGGAAGTCAAGAATTCCATAAGAGGATTGGATTTAGAGAAGCAAACAGGATAGTGTCTTTTATTAAAGATTTAAACTGATTTATCCAAACGGAAATTCATAAAATGCACATTATCTGGAGGCAACTAAATGGAGATTGTATTTATTCGCCATGGTCATGGTGAACATTTGCTTGATTATCCCAATCGGTTAAATACAGTTCATCCTGGACTTACAGAATACGGTAAGATGCAAATAACTATATTACGTGACCAAATGTCTTTTAATTCGGAAGACTTGATACTTGTAAGTCCGACTAAGCGTACCATTGAGACTGCTTTAATGTTAACAAGGAATAATAAATTCACAATTACTCCACTTGTTGGTCCGAGAATGTTCCCACAAAATCCGGAATTTCCTTTTTTAGTTTGCGATCAAATTTATACAAAAGCTGAGATTACAAATCAATATAGAGATATAGAAGTTCAAGACTTTAATTTGGATTGTTGGGGAGAAGGAATTAATAGGATTGAACAAGACCTATTTGAAGGATATGCAAAACTATTAATGGATTGGATTGGAGATAAGTATAAGAGAGTCATTATTATCTCTCATGACGGAACAATAACAAACTACCGAATATTGCTTGGAGAAGAAGGATTGACAAGAAATGATTTTCTTGGCGAAGCAGGGGTATATAGGATGATGATTGAAACATTATGAAAGTCTATTAAAAAATGAACCAGCGTTCTTCATATTGTTGGTATATCATGGTAGAATAGTAAAAGACAATTGAATCTTGGGTGGGCATAGTTTTCCCTTCGAGCAAAAAATGCAAATACGATTATGCTTCTAATTGGAATTATATCCTTACACTATTAACATACATCTGCAAAATCAACAAGAAAAAGTAAGAACCCACCTTATGGTTCCATTCAGGTGGGTTTTCATTCTTTTTAAACTTAAAAAATGTAAAGCGAAGACTCGGAAAAGACTTGAAGTAGACTTTGGAGAACTCCATATGAGAAGTATTTAATATCATTAAGAATTTGTAAATGTGATGATAAGAGCTATCTAAGCCGATTAAGGATTGTGAAAGTGACACGTTAAATGAAATTCCCGTAATACCTTAAAAAGAGAGGTGTAATATGCAGGAGAGATTGACAACTGTTAATGGGAAAGCATGGAATACTAAAGCTTACGAAGCATGGTTGGCTCATTTTGGTCCACCCGATAAACAAGCAGAAAATCTAAAACAAAATGGTAAATATATGCTTCGTCGATGGTTAAAGTATATCGGTGATCCAAATGAAAAACGTATTATTAATCTTCTGGGTTCTACAGGAAGTAAAGCAATCCCGTTAGCGTTACTCGGCGCAGATATCACAATTGTCGATATTTCGAGTGAAAACAGACGATATGCTATGGAAGTTGCAAGCCATGCTAACGTGAAACTTACCAAAAGTATTGTTAAGAAAGTGGACCATGGGCGAAATTCTTTCAACTTTAGCGGATAAAAACTTATTCTTAAGAAGATTTGAAGAGGAGCCGCACCATATTAATAGTGGAATTCCAGCATTCTATACAATTGTAGCTGATAAAGTATCTGTGAATCATGTACCGCTGATTCCATGAAATCTGTGACAATAAGCTGTATACGAAAAAGATATATATTCTTCATGTAATAATGTCTTCAACCACGAAATATCTCGATAATATAGGAGTTGTGATCATGACTAAAAAGAGAGTTATAGAGATAATGGCAATAATTGAAACCATTAGCATTATTGTTGTTTTTGGAATTTCGTTTTTCATTTTTAATAATGAACTTTTAATGAGTATTATACTTTCATTAATAATTAGTTTGATATCAGGATTGAGCACATATTCTTATCTTGTGAGAGCTTATGGATTGGATGTCCGACCATGGAAGAAATGAAAAATCGAGGGAGTGAGATCAATGAGTAAAGAGTTTAGATTTTCACGAATAGGTTATGTGTATGTACCAACATCAAGTATTAAAGAATCCATAGAGTGGTATACTGGGAATTTAAACTTTAGATTAATGAATAGCTTTCAAGATCGAGGCTCCTATTTGGCTGTACTGCATCATCCGCACAAACATTCGATTGCACTATTATTGATTGAAACAGAGAACAATAATAGACTTGAGATCCTCCGAAACGGTAAACCATTTCCTATCATGGCAATCAATTGTCCGAATATTGAATACACTCATGAAAGCCTTAAGAACAAAGGAATTGAAGTCGAGGATCTACAAACCCTCGGAACAGGTGAAGCGAAGTATTTTTATTTTAGAGATAATCAAGGAAATCTACTTGAAGGTGCATGGTCAATTTGGGATCCAGTAGATGACTATAAAGATGAATTTGTATCTTCTTAGCGAACAGTTTATTTATTGGTATAGACGCTTTTATTGACCTGAATTTATTAGTTTATTTTCTATTTGTTGCACCTTTCCTGACATTCAAGGAAGAAGCCACTACGGAGAAAATGAATTGTTGTTCACGGGGGATGTAGAAAATTGAAAACTTGGATGCTAGTTATACTTGTAATACTTATGGTTGTTAGAGGAATTGACATACTCGTTTATAAAGAATATACGTTTTGGAATTTCTTTATGTTTTTCATATTACTGATCTTTTTACTTATAGAGTGGTTTCGAAGAAAATCAGTACACAATAAAAACAATACAAGTTCAGAAGAACGACAATAATCAATTGCACAATGTAAAAGCCTTAGACATAGATATGAATTTAAAAAAGTAGCCGGACGAAATAGTTCCTTGAACCAAATTCCAGGACGAATTGAATTCAGAGGACTTATGAAGTTTATTTTGAAGAATGGGAAGATCGAATACGGTGGATTATTCAGTGCTGATATAGATTGTGAAAGGCCCTTTCTACAGAATAATGAGGCTAGCCGTATTATTTTTTGGGATGGAAATAAAGAGATTGGGTATATAAATGAGATTGATAAAGAACTATTGAAATACTATTAGACCTTAATGAACTTTGAATGCATTATCGAAGATGCCAATTCGGAGGAGTGCAATGAAAGAGAACAGAAAGAACGTAGAAGTGTTAGAAGTTGAAGATGATCAAAAGTCTATTCTTAGACAGCTGCTCGAATTGTATGAATATGATTTTAGTGAATATAACGATCAAGATGTAAATGAACACGGTTATTACGGTTATAAATATTTAGATCATTATTGGACTGATGCAAACCGATACCCATTCTTCATAATGGTTGAGAACAAGTATGCTGGATTTGTTCTAGTAAATTCTCATAATTACCTATTAGATGATGATCAAGGTAGATCGATAGCTGAATTCTTTATTATGCGAAAGTATCGAAGAAAAGGAGTAGGAAGTGAAGCAGCAAAGCAAATTTTCGATAAGTATAGAGGGTGGTGGGAGGTTCGGCAACATGGGGGAAATGAACCCTCCAAACTTTTTTGGCGAAGAGTTATTGATGAATATACAGCAGGTCAATTCACGCAAATGGATGTCAGTACCGAGAAATGGGTAGGGCAAGGCATAATTTTCAACAACAGTAGAATGAGGAAAGCACAGATATTACATGACCCAGTCTAAGATAGTAATCTAAGGCTGGGTCATATCGTGATTACAATAATGTAATCTTAATGGCACGTAAAGAACTTAAATGAGGTGAGTTTTATGAAAAGAATAGACGTGGTGTATTCATTAATAACTGATCAACAAAGAGAAAAAATTTTAATGGTAAGGAATAAAGACAATGGCCGTTGGTCTCTTCCAGGCGGTGCAGTAGAAGCAGGAGAAAGTCTAGAGTCGGCAGCAATAAGAGAAGCAAAAGAAGAAACGGGATTAGATATTAAAGTGTTTGGAATTGTTGCTCTAAATGAGGCTTATCTTGAGAAACAACAAGAACACGCCTTGTTTTTTACTTTTAAAGCTGAAATTATTGGCGGAATGGAAGAAATAAGTAGACCAGAAGAAATCACAGAAATTAAATGGATAGATGTAGATCAATCAGATGAATTGATGCCTTACTATAAAGAAGGATTAAAAGAAATTGTACGCAGAGGAAATGAAATTACATATTTTAATGAAGGAAGAGTTTGAGGTGAATGGAATAAGATCGAGCGTGTGAACTCAGGTGCAAATAAATCATCATAATTATTATTCTGTTTCACTAAAACGAATCTAACTGGAGTATGACTATGAATATAAGGAAAATTGAACAGAATGGAGTAGAAATTGCTATTGTTACTAGCAATGAAGAACTCATAACCGATGTCCAATCTGCTTTGGACTTAATGGCAACTGTTAGTTATGAAGCGGGTTGCAATCGAATAGTTCTAAACAAATCAGTAATATGTGAAGATTTTTTTGACTTAAAAACGCGCCTTGCTGGAGAAATACTTCAAAAGTTCATTAATTATCAAACGAAAATTGCGATAATTGGTGATTTCTCAAGTGATTCTAGTAAGAGCTTTAAGGATTTTATATATGAGTGCAATAATGGAAGGGATATATTTTTCTTGTCTAATGAGGAGCAAGCCTGTGAAAAATTAAGCAGGATTTAAGCTTTCAAACTATTATCAAAACTCATAATCGGACAGTAAATAATTACATAGGGTCGGGATACACAAGAAGTTATTGAAAAAACGCTAGTAAAGCATATTCGGGGTGTATGATTATGAGTATTTCAATAGAGCATGATTTTTTATTCAAATCAGTGAGGAGATGGTTCAGTCAAGCTGAACAAATATCTCATTACACTGGTGAGTTTAGGAAAGGACCCACAATTGCAGAACAATACCTTCTGAATTCATTGGCGGGAGATTCTGTCCTAGATGTTGGATGTGGAGTAGGCAGAATTAGTGTTCATTTAGCAGAATGTGGATATCGAGTGACCGGTATAGATGTTAGTGAAGGACAACTAACAGTTGCTCGTGAAATTTCTAAGAGTAGAAACCAAGACATTGATTTTGTCCATTCAGAAGGAATAATGTTGCCCTTTAAAGATGAAAAATTTGATTCACTAATTGGTTTTAAAATACTTTGTTATATACCAACTAGAGAATTACGAAATGAATATTTGAAAGAATTTTATCGAGTACTAAAACCCGGTGGTGCATGTATCATTACTCAGAATATAGTTCCTGATGAATGTATTGATGAAGCAAAGGATGAGTATTACTTAAGTAGTCCTGCATCACAATTTAAGATTTTGGAGGCAGGCGATAATTTTCCGCTAGGGTATGGTTATGTACACTGGTTTACGGATGGTGAATTGCTTAATGAAATCAGAAATACAGATTTTGAAATGGAGTTCTTTGAAATTGATGAAGAACATGAAGGTGCAGGATATTTAAGGCTAATAAAGTTAAGAAAACCTTGAAAGTGTAAGTATCTCGAAGAGATAAGAAAAATATAGAATTAATTGAAGAGCATACGGTGGGAAAAGGCGGAAACTAGATCATCGAAGATGGGTTCTTTTGTATTTTAGACTTTGAGAGATAGCCTATTCATACTAATCGTTTGCTGATTATTCGTGAATAATCAACATTTTCAGAAAGTGCAGAAATCTAAAAGAGGTGATATCGACGATGAAACAAAAGATCTATTTATTTTTATCAACATCTATACCTTATGGTATTGCAATGGGTCTGTTCTTAAGTGATGATTTTGCTTCCTTTTTAAGGAATGGAGTATTGGGGGGAATTATATTCGGCTTATTGATGACAGTGCTTTTATTGTTTATTCAAAGAAAAAACATCGACAAGCAAGGATATAAGGGTGACCCGAAAGTTAGCGTTACTGCAGAAATTAAAATAGAAGGAACTAAACAGGAAATATTTCAGATGTGTCAGAACTCTTTGGGTACCATTGTAAAATGCACCATTGAAGTGAGTGATATTCAAAATGGAGTATTAAAGGCGAAGGCAGGGAAAACATGGCTTACATGGGGTGATTTCATTACTTTTAAATTGGAACAGTTACAGGAGAATACATATAAGCTTTTGATCACAAGTAGACCGATAGTTAAGACAACTATAATTGATTATGGTAAGAATCAGGATAATGTTAATAGGATCATCGGTTATTTTAAAGAAGTCAAGGGTGATGTGGAAGTAATTCAAGATGGCAGAAACATCTTTTAACGCCGCATTCACACTTAAGCTGAAGCTCTCGATCGTTAGGAGCTATTACAGAATAAAGTATTCAGGCCATAACACTGCAAGACGTTAAAATACCTTAAACTGAAAATGAGTTAAATCAAAAAAGAAAGAAGGTAAGATTATGACAAAAGAAGAATTCATCATTTTCACTTCATTAGGAAACTATTTGAAAGAGCTAGGCATAAATTTAGTGGAATTTTTGAGCAAAGATCAATTACTGAAATACACTGAGTTCGGACGGGACTATGTGGGCATGGATGATACAAATTCAAAAATGAATTAAAGACAGTAATAAATGAAATAGCAAAAAAACAACTAAGTTAAGTGAAATGATTTTGACGGTCAAGAAATTAAGCGCATTTGATAAGTTTAGGAGGAACTATGAGGAATATATTATTACTCTTGCTTATGGTCATTATTATGTCTGGATGCACAAACAATCAGGAAAATGAAGTTGATGTTATGGAGAAATTAATGGAAAACGTGATAACTCATCAGTTAAATGAGGTTGAACCTGAACACAGGGATGAAGTGAATAAATGGTTATCGGATGCAAAATTAAATGGTGAAGAAGGACAATATTATACAAAATCTTATTCTGATGAGACTAGTGAGTTTATGTATTCATACGTTTACGGTAAAGGTTATTCTGATTATGAAGTTTCTTTTATTTATACTAGCAGTGATGAGGAATACAAAGGGAAAATAAGTATAACTGGTCTAAAGAATACAAAAGAAGAAAATACTTTTGTGAAGATCAAATCAATTAATGATCGTTCGATAATGTTTATTTTGTCAGATGAATCATTAACGGATAAATTAATGAATTAAATGAATACAATTTCTTAGAGAAAACGGTGCAGAGTATAACCAGTACTGACTTAAGCAGACAGTTATAGTAATTGATTACTGCTAGAAATATTATTTTGGACCACCAAAAGATTGAAATGCAAGTGAATCAATGGAGTAGCGAACAACGGAAGACATTTCATTCACGAATCATGTTTACTCTGTTGCGGTGGGGTTCGTAAAAATGCACATACGTTTTGTGAAATCTCGGAAATAAAGCTAGACTGGTTTAAAAAACTGATCTAGGAGTGATGCAATTGATTTACATTGTAAGACATGGACAAACAAATTTAAATAAAGAAGGCAGGCTTCAAGGAAGTGGGGGATTACCTTTAAATGAGACAGGAATGCTCCAGGCAATGAAACTAAGAGATCAATTTATTAATATTAAGTTTGATGTTGTTTTATCTTCACCACAAGAGAGAGCTATTCAAACAGCTGAGATGATTACAGGCTTTAGTCCCAAAATTGATTTAAGGCTGGATGTCTTTGATCTTGGAGATGCGGATGGTTTAAAGCGAGAAGAAGTGAAATTTAAAGGTGTAGTTCCCGATCCCCGTCTTTATAGCGGAGTTGAGGATGTACAGAGTTTTATTCAAAGGATTTTCGGATTTATGAACGATTTAAAATCAGATTATAGTAATGAAGAAATCAATATCTTAGTATCAGGGCATAGGTGTACAACAGGTTGCATTGGTGCTTATTTTAAGGGCATACCTAAAGATGGTAACATTTTAAAATACTCATCAAGTAATGGAGATTTTAATGTTTATAGTTTCAATCAATAAAGAGCAAGGAAGTTCAAAACGCGAATTAACTCGGAGGACAATGGATGCTTATATAAAAATACATGGAGGTTATTCGTGAAAGAAGAAAATATACATATACGTTGGGCAACCGCAGATGATGCTGCAGATCTCGTCAGACTTAATGATGCTTTTAACGGAGTAGGAATGACGATGGAAGAAATAAAAAACACCCTTGTTTCATCGAATGAATTGGTCGCTTTGGCTTTCATTGATGCTATAACAGTTGGATTTGCTTGTGCGCAATATTTCAAATCGTTTTGTTATCGTAATCTCCAAGGGGAAATAACAGAATTATATATAACTGAAACTGCTCGAAGAAGAGGTATCGCTACTTTATTGATTGCATTTTTAGTGGAGAAACTCAAATTGCTAGATGTTACTTCAATAAAAGTCCTTACAGGTAAGAATAATGAAAATGCAATAAAGACATATGAAAAATCGGAATTTACTAAGAAAGAAGAAGTACTGTTTATAAAGAACTTATGAAAGAAGGAACTTTTTTGATTACGGTTCAGACAGACATCGAAATCAATGCACCCATTCAACTCTGTTTTGATTGTGCTAGAGATATTAAAGAGATTAATTGAAGAAACAGTAACAAAGACAGTTGAAGTATAACAAGCAATCAAGGATCATTAGTAAAAGAAGTAGCTATGAATATCACCAGAACCATGTAAAAATAATAGTTAATAATCTAATGAAGATGAGGGTGCAATACATGCTTAAATTTACAATATGCTTAATAAAACAAGATGATAGGATCTTACTGTTAAACAGAGAGAAGCCAAGCTGGATGGGGGTTTGGAATGGAGTTGGAGGTAAGATTGAACCAAATGAAACTGTAAGAGAATCAGCTTTACGAGAAATAAACGAAGAAACAGGAATAAAACTGGATGTTATACAATTTATAGGCATAGTAACTTGGCATATAGACGGCAAAGAAGTCGGTGGAATGTATCTTTATTTTTCTGAGTTGCCTTATGACTATCATTATGAGACGCCAATTAAAACTTTAGAAGGAATACTGGACTGGAAGAAGATTGAATGGATTTTACACCCTGAGAATAGGGGCGTTGCTACTAATATTCCGAAAGTTATTGAGAAAATTATCAATAAATCAGATTGTTTTGAATATCGCTGTTTTTATAAAGATGGTCTATTAATCCATGATGAATTTCTTGAAATTGATAAAGATTTTGAATACCAATCAGACCCGAAGATCATAGAAGTAAAATGTTAGAAAGTTGGAAGATAAATGAACAAACAAAGAGTATTACATAGCTTGGATTAACATCTCTTAATTGTTGTGATGAGTTAGCACAATAGTTAAGCAGATGTTTTTTTGTGTTTTTAATATTTTTTTGTAACTTGTAATTGAAGGAAAATGGTGAATACTGTAGAATTGTAGGGATCGATAGGGACTTTTGCAAAATATATAAATAGAATGGAGAACGAATGTATGTACAGAAAAATGCTATTGTTATTGATTGTAATTGTGTTGTTGATAACAGCATGCTCTAGCACTACGAATGATAACAATAAAGGGGAGGTATCTGCAACTCCGGAAGAGTCAGCAAAACCAACCGCTACGACAGTTGTACCGACTGCTTCACCGACACCTGAACCTATCAAATACGCGGAAACGTTCGATAAGGGACAAATTCTAGTCTATCCTAACCATTTGGAAGTAGAGCTAGTAAGTTCTGAGTTTACAACTCGTGTAGATCCTCCTAATCCAAGTGATTTTTACAGCTATTATGAAGTAAAGGAGTCTGACAAAATTTTTTATCATTCTGTATTTCGAGTGAAAAATCTAGGAGGATCGAGCATATCAGCAGATGAAACGATTTCAGTTAAGATCACCTACGATGGAAAGTATGATTACAATGGATTCGGAGCTATCGAGGAAGACGGCGGCGGGGATTTTACATATACGAACATAACTGGCATTGACCCATTAACAGATGGCATCATTCATTATATTAATGAGATGCCTCTTGAAGCCAAAGAGAGTGGCAAAGAAATTAAGGTTACCCTTCAAGTAAAAGATAAGAAGTTAACTTGGAATGGTAGCTCGACAGCAAGTGAAATAATTATAATAGCCGATGAAACCCCATTAAGCAATAAAACGGAGTGGAAGGATTATCCGGAGTTGAAGCAAGATACAGCCTTGGTAAAAGAGGATTACGCGGAGCTAACGCTTAAGAGTACATCCTTTGAAAAAAAGGTCACTCCTCCAAAGGCATCTGGATATTACACATATTATGAGGTGAAAAACAATGATAAGGTGTATGTGCACGTATCAATAGCATTTAAAAACTTGATGACAATTGGCAAAAGTGCAGACGAAGCTTTATCAGTGAGATTAATTTATGATAATAAGTATGAATACAGCGGTTTCTCATTTGTTGAAGATAACGGCGGAGCAGATTTCACTTATTCAAATATTACTACTATCAGTCCGCTTACGTCCAAAAATCTTCATTATCTGGTTGAGGTCCCAGCTGAGGTGCAAAATGGTACAGGAGAAGTAGCGATTATTGTTAATGTAAATGGGGAGAAATACAAGTATCAAGTTAGATAAAAGCTAGTTTTATAAAAGTGAAAGAAGAAGCTGGCTATCAGCTTCTTTTTTTCGTTCCTATTGTTCGATTTTTTAGTGACAAGTAAGAGCAAATTAATGATGAGTAATGATTTTATAAAGAATGTAAAGTAATGAGTTAAGTAATAAAATAGATAATTGTAGGGAAATGCTGGATGATATATGATTAGGTTATGTATGGTTCGTTTTAAGTGACTTATATAGAGTATTTGTGAGTACGGGGAAATGAAGTTAGGCGAAATCATTCAGAAAGGAAATAATCTTAATGAATATCAGAGGAGTTATTCTTGAGGGATACTCAAATGCAGGTAAGACATCACTGCTTAAAGCTATTAAACAATACCAAGCGCAAGATGAATCTGCAGAGTTAAGTGTAATTATTTTAGGAGAACATTATTCACAGATTTTGAATAAAGTCCAAGGGGAAATGAAACGCTTAACGCGAGAACAGCATATTGAATTGTTAAGTGATAGAGTAGATATGTTAAAAAAACTAAATGAGTGGTCCATTTATCTGGGGCCATGGAAAAGAAAATCTCGAGGAATCTTTTATATACTAGAACGTTTTCATTTGAATCATCGGGTTGCCTTTCCTGATTCTAATGATATTGAAATAACAAGAATTGAAAATCTATTACTCGAACTAGGTGCTGAATGCATATTGCTTACTATATCAGACAATTTAATTGAAGAAAGAATAAAGAGTAGAAACCCAAATGAATGGATTAATAAATCTAAAGAAGATATTGAATTAGCATGCAAGGATTTATCAAGAACTCAGAACGAACTTAGAATACATGCAGCAAAATCATTTATTCCTACAACAGAAATAAACACAGACAATAAAGATTGGAAAGAATATGCAAGATTAATCATGGAGGACAATGACTTCGCCTAACACCCCATTCACGCATCGAGCTGACGCTCTCGGTCTGCCGAGGTATTTCGGGGAAGTGGAATCAGCAGACAACCCCGCACCGACTAAGATAAGAGCTATCTAAGTCGGTGGGTGTTCGTGAATGTGACAACGTTATGAGAACATCATTGAGAAAGCAAAAAAGTCAACAAGAAGAAATCAAAAGGAGAAGAATATAGTGGATGATTTTACAAAGAAGCGAATAAAAAAAGTGATAGATAATTATATAGAAACCAAGGTACCAAAACATGTAAGAAATCAAATCAGATTGAATTACAAGATTAGAGGAAATAATATTACGTTGGTTGAAGAGAGGCCAGCATTTAAGAGCGATCAATGGGTAGAAATTGATGTAGCACAATTTCGGTTAGACCACGGGGAATGGAAAGTTTATTGGAGAGATAGTAAAAATAAATGGCACTATGTAGAAGAGATAAAACCGGAAGAAGATTTTGAAATACAATTAAATAGAGTAGATCAGAACACAAATGGTATCTTTTGGGGTTAATCGAAGAAGCCAATGACGTCTCATAACACCACATTCACGCATCGGGCAGCCGCCCTCGGTCGCAAGGAGAGATTGCGGGGAAGATGATTCAAGCGACAATCCGCATCGACTAAGATAAGAGCTATCTAAGTCGATGGGATTCGTGAATGCACAGACGTTAGGCGAAATTGATGTGAACAGGAAATCATAGAAAGGAAATAGTGACTTAGAGTGCAGATTCTTTATTATATATCAATACCTCTATATTTAATTTTTGTAATGATAGTTTTTTTATTCTTAGTCATTACAATATTTAGAGAAGATAAACTTAGATGGAAAAATCCGAAATTGTCTGAGAAAACGCAAGCCATAGTTATAGGGATTAGTAGATTGATTTGTGTTGGTATGAGTGTACTAATAATACTTTATTCAGTACCTTATTTTAAAGACACCTTCTTATTAATTAAAAGGGATATTTCAGAAATTGAAGGAACTGTCATTAGAATAGATCATAAATATAAAAGAACTATAGAAGAAGTGTATTTAAATGGTGAGAGCATTAACTTCTTTATCGACTCAAAAACCGAAGTAGGAAAAAGTTATCGAATTAGTTATTTACCAAATACACGGACAGGAATAGAAATTTCTGAAATTCAATAATATGTGGAAGCTATCCAGAGAGGTCATCAACATCGACTTACACCCCATTCACGCATCGAGCTGACGCTCTCGGTCTGCAGAAGTATTTCGAGGAAGTGATAGCAGCAGACAACCCTGCACCGACTAAGATAAGAGCTATCTAAGTCGGTGAGGGTTCGTGAATGTGACAACGTTATATGAAATTACTGCTAAATATCAAAACGATTATTTTTATGAAATCAATAGGAGGATCTTATGGAAATTCATGGCGAGAAGGTAATTCTATCGAAGATTTCAACGAAGGATTTAGATTTTATTTGCATGATAGAAAGTGACGGAAATCTATGGTGTTTTGAAGAGTCAGTACATTCAGATAAACAAGCTGTCCGAGAAAGGTATCTAAAAAAGATCAATGAGGATACAACAAAGAGTTTTGATTTTATTGTAAGATTAGCAACTGAAAATGAGAAAACGCACATTGGAATTGCGCAAATTTGGAGCTATATTGATTACAGAAAAAGTTGGGAAATTGGTTTTGCGGTACTTCCAGAATATTCAGGCCATGGGTATGGAAGTGAGGCAGCTCAGCTTTTATTGGATTTTGCATTCAATAAGTTAAATGCTCATAAAGTAGTTGGAATGTGTAATTCAAAAAACATTCGTTCAGCAGCACTAATGAAACATATTGGCATGTCAAAAGAAGGTGTTTTTAAAGAAGAACTATTTTGGAACAATCAATGGACTGATCAGTATTATTTTTCAATTCTCGAAACAGAGTTTTTGAAAAAAAAGCAGGTTAAAAACTAGTGTAAGGCGATTCGATGTAGGCATCAAAATCAGTTAACATCACATTCACGCATCGGGCTACCGCCCTCGATCACCGAGAAGCGATTACGAGGAAGATAATCAGGCGACAATCCGCATCGACTAAGATAAGAGCTATCTAAGTCGATGGGATTGGTGAATGCCAAACGTTAACCGAAAGAGGGATGAGGATGGAGGAAAACACCAAACCAATATTGAGTTTTATAGGGTTAGGATTATTCATAATAACATTAGCAGTCCATCTATGTTATAAATTTATAAGAATATCAGATGTAGGAATAGGTACGCTGCTGTCTCTTGCTAATGCACTATTGTTAATATTTACTTTGTTGTGGAGTGTAATGGGGATAATTGAATTTCGTATACTCTTAAAGTCAAATAAGAAAATTAAGGATAAATTAGATATTGGAAGAATGAATCAAGATGAATATAAGAATAAGTCTAGAAGACATAAAGTTTGTTTAACTATAAACATCAGCTATATCGTGATTATCTTATTTCAATTGGGATTTGTTATTTACAACTGGGATGAGGTAAACATATAAATTCAAGGATCTCATAGAAGCGGTCAACTTCAGCTAACTCTACATTCACGCATCGGGCTGCCTCCCTCGGTCGCCGGAAGCAATTTCAGCGTAGAGGATTCAGATGACAATCCGCACCGGCTAAGATAAGAGCTATCTGAGCCGATGAGGTTCGTGAATGCACAGACGTTATAAGAAATTGGTGCAAAGCATCAAAAACATTAGGAGTTGAACTTATTGTCCTATCCATTTGATTGTATTACCGAGTTTATGTTTTTTGAAACTGCTATTGAACCATCAGATGTTATAGTAGTTCCCGGTGGTAGCCATCCTCAATTAATGGAGAGAGCTGCGGAATTGTACCACCAGGGGATGGCTACGTATATTCTTCCATCAGGAGGGCCAACTTCACATGTTACCTCTACTGAATGGCAGTTTCTCCGTGATGTTGGAATAAATCTTGGGGTACCTGAAAATGTTATCTTACGCGAAGATAAAGCGACAAATACGTTTGAGAATGCTAGATATTCATGGGAAGTGCTTCGACAAAAGAAGATCAAACCAAGGAAGGCAATATTAGTTTGCAAATCATATTTTGCAAGACGTGCTTTACTTACATATCAAGTTGAGTTTCCTGAAGAGGTGGATTTTTTTGTAAGCCCAGTTACAGACAAGACTGGAACAACAAGAGATAACTGGTACTTGGATGAGAAAAAAATTAGTTATGTCATGAATGAAATGACGAAGATAGGTCAGTATTTCAAACACCATATTCCAAATTGGGTTAATAGTAAACATATGTGAAAGCAAATCAGGAAGGCACCAACTTCTTATAACACAGCATTCACGCATTGGGCCTGAAGGCCCTCGGTCCGCAAGAGGTATTTTCGAGGAAGTGGGTTCAACGGACAACCCCGCACCGGCTAAGATAAGAGCTAATCTAAGTTGGTGGGGTTCGTGAATGCACAGACGTTATAAGAAATCCCCGCAAAGAGAAAATAATATAATATAAAAGGTGGTTTATTCTAATGAATAATAATAACTTTTGGGAATTGATAAATCGTTCCAAAGAACATGGTGAAGAACAGGTAGAATGGTTAACCAATGAATTAGTTAAACAAAAAACTGAAGAGATCTTTAATTTTGAAATAGAGTTTAAGAACAAGATGGATCAGTCTTATACACCATCATTATGGGGAGCAGCTTTCGTAATAATGGGGGGATGTTCCGACGATGGATTTGACTACTTCAGAGGTTGGTTAATTTCTAGAGGAGAAGAACTATTCGATATGGCATTAAAGAATCCTGAATATTTGGCTGAATATTTGACTGAAGATAATTTACATAAAGATGTATTTGCGCCCCAATTGGAAGAGATTTTATCAGTGGCATCAGATGCATACACTTATCAAAAAACCAGTGAATATGATTATGATGACGAAATTAATTCAGAGTTTTTAGATGAATTAGAAGCCAGAGGATATAAGTTTGAACCAATAGAAATCGAATTTGATTGGGAAGAAGAAGCCCTAGAGGAAAGATATCCATTATTATGGGAAAGATTCGGAGAAAACCCACTAACATAGTAAACGCTTCGAAGGCGGGGACATCTTATGACACCCCATTCACGCATCGGGCTGACGCTATCGGTCTGCAGATGCATTTCGAAGAAGTAACTCAGCAGACAACCCTGCACCGACTAACATAAGAGCTATCTAAGCCGGTGAGGTTAGAGAATGCATAGACGTTAAATGAAACTTCCAAAAAACTACAGATAACACTCACTTAACACAGTATTCACGCATCGCAGCCTCACGTCTACTAGGTACGCCTAAGTATATTCAGGCGACATTCCGTATCGAGTTAGATAGATGCTATCTAAGTCGATGGGATTCGTGAATACATAACGTTATTAAGAAAGACAGGCAAAATCGGAAACACAAAAGGAGAATCATGATAATGACGATTATTAGTATTGAAGGGGCAAGCGCGGCAGGAAAGACAACCACTTCGGCTGCGCTTGCGCATCAAAATCGAGCATTTCATATTCCCGAAGTAGCTACTTGGTGGAAAAAACCTGCACAAGAATATGCTGAATGGTTTTTTGAACGACAAGTTGATCGCTGGAGGATTGCTACTGAGAAAGAACAAGATGGAGAAGTGATAATTGATATCGATTTATTTCAGACCTTTTGGTATAACTGGGCATTTGATTTTACATTATTCGGAGGACAAAGCTTAGAATTTGTTGAGGATTTTTATAGACCATTACTAAGTCAAAGAAAGCTAGGCTTTCCTGATAAATACTTTATTCTCTATACCAATGAAGCAAATTTAAGGGAGAGGAGAGTAAACGACAAGACTAGATTGAGAAGGGGCTTCGAGTTGAATTTAAAATTCATTGAACCCCAGAAGAGATACTTTCAAGCCTTGAATAATTTTTTCCCAGGAATAGTTTGTTTTATTGAGTCAATTGATATCGAGAGTAACGTAACGAAGATAAGAAATGAATTACCAAACTGTAAGAATGCTCATAGATATTCATTAGAGCTTTTTGATTATATGGTGTACTGGTTAAAGGAAAATATAGCGTGTCGGGCTTGACTGCCTTTGGTCCGCAGGGAGTATCTTCAAGGAAGCTTTTGCCACGGACAACCTCCCTCGGAGGTAAGTGAATACGAGAGAAGTTATCTATATGAACAATATGGATTTGTTGAAAACGCTGAAAGATTCATGGTAAGAAAGCCTAAAAAAGAGCTCCCATCGATCACTTAAGTGGAAGAGAAAGAAGTTGAAGATCATGATCAAAAAAATAAGGGATAGAGTCTGTGCGGCGATTCTAAATGATAAGAATGAGATTCTGATGGTCTATACAGAAGATGGAGATCATCATTTCTGGACATTGCCAGGTGGAGGAATCGAGGAAGGAGAAACACATGAAGAAGCAACTATGAGAGAAGTGTTCGAAGAAGTGAACCTAAATGTACAAGTAAACGAATTACTTTTTATAGAGTCATATAAACATGGTAGTTGCTCCTTTTCAATTCTTGAATACTATAATCCAAACACTTAACTTAATAGTGAATGACAAGAAAGTAGTTCTAAATGTGATTCAATTGCTCGCAATTGACGAAGATGCTGTAAGCCAATTTCAAATGAGAATGGAGACAAAAACTTTATGACAAACCCTATTCAGAACCATATTAGAGGAGTGTTTATTCCAGTAAAAAACATTGAAAATGCAAGGGATTGGTATTGTAATTTACTTGATTTGCCTACGGATGGCGAAATCTATTTTGAGCATATTTATGTATTGCCAATGCAAGGAGGCACCAATATTGTACTAGATAGCAAGATCTATTCGTCAAACAATGTATACAAAACCCCTGTTATTCAATTGGCCACTAATAATATTGAAAAATCTTATGATTATATTAAGTCTCAAGGTGTAGAAATCATTACTGATATCCAGAATGGTCATTGGTTTAATATTAAAGATCCTGATGGAAATGTATTAATGATTTGTCAGTAATCTAGAAACAGAGTGTATCAAAGAGAAATTATTCCGAATTTAGTAGGTGAAAATAATGAATATGCTTAGTATTATTCCTATTTTTAGAATGTTCGATGAGTATAAAGCTAAAGAGTTCTATCTTGATTATTTAGGATTCAGACTTGATTGGGAACATCGGTTTGAAGACAATTCTCCCTTATATATGCAAGTAACTTTAAATAATTTCTCTCTCCACTTAAGTGAGCATTATGGAGATTGCTCGCCTGGTTCCTCAATACGATTAACCATCGATGATTTAGAGGTTTTTCATAAAGGCTTACTTGAGAAAAACTATAAGTATTTACGTCCAGGTATAGAATGTACGGAGTGGAACACCTTGGAAGTTAGGTTGACTGATCCATTTGGGAATAAAATAATATTCTCACAAGTGATTGGATGACTTTTTAAATGGAGGTTCTATTGATGGAGGTTGTAATTATCATTTTACTAGTAGTTATATGCTACCTTCTGTTTGATATAAGAAGTCGATTACCTGAGAAGGATTATGTTAAAGAAGCCTTGTTAAGAGATAAAGAAAGAAGAGATAGTGAAGAGATTAATAACTAGCTATGTATAAATTAAAGATAAGGAGATTAACTCCTGATGATTATTAGAAGTTTTCATCCGAATGATCTTGAATCATTGTGTGAATTGATGGTGGATTTAGGCTACCCTTCAGACTTAGAAAATCTCAGAAAGAGAATGGAAAAGATTCAAACGAACCCCATGTACTTTACTTTCGTTGCGGAGATAGATGAGAAAGTTGTGGGAATGATAGGTGTTCGCCAACTTTATTCATACGAAAATGATGATGTTGTGACTCAGGTTTCTGCCTTAGTGACAAAAAGTGAATATCAAGGCAGGGGAATTGGTAAAGCACTAATGCGTTTTGTCGAGGACTGGGCAGTCTCAAATGGTTCAACAGTCATAGTTTTAACTAGCGGCATTAAGGAAAACCGATTAAAAGCACATGAGTTCTACAAATCAATTGGCTTTGAGGTTACTGGGTATCGTTTTATTAAGAAATTGAATAGTAAACTTATTTAGGGAGATATTTCATGAAATCTGTATATAATAACCTTATTTTAAATCCTTTATCGGGAAATTTACGCGATGACATATATAACTTCTTAGTGATTAATGGTTGCCCAAAAACTGCGGAACATTGTGTCAGGGTAGGGAAAGAGGCAAGAAAGATAGCTGAAAAATACGATGCTAATAAGGATTCAGCTGAAATTGCTGGATACTTGCATGATATTAGTGCAGTTTTTTCTAATGATGTAAGAATTCAAGTATCCCTTGATCTAGGTATTGAAGTGTTACCAGAAGAAGAGACTTTTCCAATGATTATTCATCAGAAAATATCGAAAGAAATGGCTAGAGACCTATTTAATATTAAGGATAATGAAATTCTTAATGCAATCGGTTGTCACACAACATTAAAGAGAAATTCTACTTTGTTAGACAAAGTTTTGTTTGTAGCCGATAAGATTGAATGGGATCAATCTGGAAAGCCTCCGTATTTGGATCAGATTACGCAGCAACTAGATCATTCTTTGAACCATGCAGCATTCGAATATATCAATTTTTTATGGAAACAGCGAGAAAGCCTTAGAGTTATTCATCCATGGCTAAGAGATGCATATTACTATTTGAAAGAAATGGTGCACTAGGTCGAAGAAGGCGAAAACATCCGGAAACAGCAGGAAGTTATATTTTCATTTTCATATAATTGGTACAACATGGTAGAATAGTAACACATCAACTTGGGAATAAGCGATAGAATTGGAGTGAAGAGCGTTGGGTTTTAATGATACTTTTAGATTTGGCGCACATGCCATAATATCCAATTGTGAGAGCCATATACTCCTATTAAAACGAACGTATGGAAACAAAGGATGGAGCTTGCCTGGCGGAGCGGTGGATCCTGGAGAAACCATTCATCAAGCGCTGTTTCGTGAATGTCGAGAAGAGCTAGGTGTTGAAGTGTGTGACGTAGTCTTAACGGGGCTATATTATCACAGTCATTTGAATGCACAAGTTGGAATATTCAGATGTTCTCTACCTAAGGATCAATCGCTGATACTGAGTTCAGAACATTCTGACTACAGATGGGCCCCATTATCAGAGCTTAGTGAAGTACAACGCATAAGGGCAATAGATGCAATGGAATATCGTGGAGAGGTAGTAAGTCGTTCTTTTTAACAATAATTTTAACCATTAAGGGAATGTTTCTATGAAACTCAATATGTATCATTATTTTGATAAAGATATAGGTCCATTTAAAAATCTATCTAAACTTCCTAAAGATGAAGCGGAGAAAATCTCTAATCAAATTAGATTGGATGGTACATCGTTCGCAAGTCAACGATCAAAGGATTATCTTACTATCAGACGCGAATTGGAATCATTGGCTCGTGAGCAATTCGTATCTATCTACGTCAAAGAAGAAGTTATGGAACTCATCGAGCGCTATGGATTTCCGCAAGAATGGAATAGGAACGGAGACAAGGGACCAGAAAGATATATTGAAGTACAGATTTGGGATGTAGAAGTCATTAAACGATTTTTGAGTGAATAAAACCGGCGGCGTTTGTGGAGGAGATTTAATGATTATTAGACTTGCTTCTTATTCGGATATAGAGGCACTTATTAAAATGAGATTGGATTTTACACTTGAATATAGCACAAACTTAATCATTTCTGAAAGCATGTATGAAGAATACTATAAAGAAACGAAACTGTTTCTCGAAAAAGCAATTGAATCAAAACAGTGGTTTATTTGGATAGTTGAAGTGAATAACGAAGTGGTTTCACACATATTTTTGGAATTGATACATAAAGTCCCAAGACCGGGCGGGAAGACAAACCCCTTTGTTTATATGACTAATGTCTACACACTACCTCAGTTTAGAAGTCAAGGAATAGGGAGCAAGCTGCTTGAACATATAAAGAATTGGTCAAAGGGTAACAATTATGAATTTATCATTGTATGGCCGAGTGATAAGAGTATCGATTTCTATAAGAACAATGAATATGTACACTGTATAGAGCCTATGGAATTAATGCTTGAGTAATGATTTCGATGAAGAAGATTAAGGGGACAATCGATAGTAAGGAGGAAGAAAGTATGCTTTATGATTTACATGGTGAAGCCAATATGTCACCAGTTGTAGGGATGTTATTTTCCGCTGTGAAAGAAAATAACCAACGTTTAACATTCATCACAGAGGGCATGACGCAAGAAGAAGTAGATTATAAAGGACTTGATAGCACTTACAATAGTACTGCTCAATTAATTAGACATCTCTTGTACGTAGATCTTAATTGGGTTTATAGAATAAAAGGAGAGGTGCTTCCAAATAATCTCAAAGAGCAGTATGGTCCTATGCTAGATGAGAATAATAGGCTGCCGATGATAAAGGGGAAGTCTATAAGTGAACTAATGTCAAACTATGAGGATGTAATGAAATTATTGGAAGAGACATGTATCCGATTAGCAAATCACGATCTTGATAAGATTGTAAAATTTGGACATCGGAATGAGAAGCAAGCAACCATACGATGGGGATTATGGCATATCGCTGACCACAGTCGATATCATCAAGCGCATATCAATCAGCTCAGGAAATGGTATAAAATGCTGCAATAGAATTGATGGTGATCTTAAGAAGCTGCTAATGTAGTTCATCATGCCCTAACATAAACTGTTAGGGTGTTTTTTTCAAATTATAATTGCAAATAATTTATGAGGAAGTGTACCTTTGGAAACAAACTTAAATGAAATGAAAAACGATAATTTAAGACTTGGAGTGTCGGGATTACCCCCTATGTCAGAATAGTTGTCGTACCCCTCAAAAGAAAGTATAGTGAGGAAAATGAGGACGAGGTGGAGGACAATGAAACCAGTGAGCAAGGAGCTAAAACAGAGTATTATTCAACGCATGATGCCGCCTAATAATGAGCGGGTTAGTCAGATTGCGAGAGAAACAGGTCTATCGGAAACAACATTGTATAAGTGGAAAAACGCATCGAAAGCACAAGGAGGTACTCTGCCAGGCCCTGCAACTTCCGCTGAGCGTTGGAGCACCCGAGATAAGTTTG
>Ga0182739_1000663_pt1 | contig 41416 bp, 22 predicted proteins | sample eDN5th30CBELigBY_FD_128873 | JGI IMG/M metagenome (GOLD analysis project Ga0182739, IMG submission 128873) | Enriched backyard soil microbial communities from Emeryville, California, USA - eDNA 5th pass 30_C BE-Lig BY (version 2) (version 2) | ecosystem: Environmental > Terrestrial > Soil >... | reverse complement strand
CGTCCTTTAATTGCTTACCTGTCAGAATATTCATTAGTGTCGATTTACCTGTCCCATTAGCACCAACCAAGCCTACATGCTCACCATCAAGTAAACGAAACGAGACATTCTTAAATATAACCCTATCACCAAACGTATGCGTTAACTGTTCAACTGCCAACAAACTCATTATTATTTATCCCCATTCATATATGAACAATATTTAATTACAAAATCCATTAACTAACCGTATAAGTGTAACATAAAAAATTCATTCATATTGAGCATGTTCGACCGATATCAATTAAATGAACTAAACTATATAATTATTTAAAACAAAAAAAACCTCCAGTATGAACTGCACGCAACTGTTAGATAGTGTCTAACAATTGGGGTGCTATTCACGCATGTGAATGGTTTTTTTCATGGTATGAACCTATACTAAACGTTCCTTTTTGCTACAATCTCGTCTATTTCAGACTTCAATAGCAGGTACCTATGAGTACTTCTCATGATTGGCACTTTTGTTATCTTGTATTTATCTACAAAAACCTTCATTTGATCTTTGGAGAAGTTTAACAATTTCCCTGCCTCTGTAACTGTTAATACCGCTACGTTACTTGTTGCATTAAACGTCTCTTTTAATTTTATATTCCAGTCTTGAAATTCGTTCATATAAAATTACCTCTCTAGTTCCTAATCTATCGGAACACTTTATTATATCATACATTTAGATAATTACAGAATTTCGACTAAAAAAGTCCTACTATAACAAAAACACCATCCTGATGCGAATGGTGTTCATTTAGCAGAACAAAGCCCACAATCAAATGTGGGCCTTGTTTTTTTCCTTATTATTAACAGTTTAACGATACATATTAACTCATTCTAGACTTCCTAATATGCTTTTTCCGCGTCAAGGTTCAACAGGTTTAAGATGACCGTCAACGCCTCTGCACGTGTAGCCTTGCCTTTAGGGTCAAATATATCCTCCTTCTTACCATTGATGATACCCGCTTCTGCTGAAGCCTTAATTATGTTCGTTGCATACGGACTTGCAAGAGACAGATCCGAGAAATTTCCGTTAGAGTTATCCTTGCTCAACTGATCGAGGTCGACAATTCGAGAAAGGATGACAACAATTTCTTCACGACTAATATTCTCTTCTGGTCTAAATGTTCCGTCGCTATAGCCCATAACAATGCCTGCACCAACGAGCTTTTGAATAGCGTCTTTCGCCCAATGATTACTTATATCATTCAGCTCAACTGAATGATTTTCCTTGTCATGTAATTCGAATAGGCGAGAGATGATCATTGCAAACTCAGCACGTGTAATTTCACCGTTAGGCTTGAAACTTCCATCCTGATACCCTGTTACAATACCCAGCTTCAAGAACATCTCAATCGTATCTTTACCCCAATGATTCTCAATGTCGGCTGGTTCAAGCTTATTATTAGATGCATTCGCTTCGTCTACCTTCGACTTAAGTACAGTCAAAAATTGTTCCGTATCCACAACATTACCCTTGAAAACATCACCTACAGGCTGCGTTGGTGTTGGTGTTGATGTTGGTTCTGGTGTTGATGTGGGTTCTGGTGACGATATTGGTTTTGATGTCGGTTTTGGTGTTGATGTCGGTTCCGGTGTTGATGTTGGTTCTGGTGTTGGTGTTGGTGTTTCGTCACTGCTTTTTGTAATAGTCATATGATGTGTAGCCGACGCTTGTTGAAGTACACCTACAGAAACATAAGTACCATCGATAGTAGTTGCAGTAATTGTTACATTTCCTTCTGCAACAGCTATTACCTTGCCGCTTGAATCGACTGTTGCAATACCACGATCACTTGATGTCCAAATCACGTCTTTCACCGTGGTGTTGCTTGGAGTAATCTGTGTCTGAAGTTGTGTAGATTGAGATTCAAGTAGAGTCGATACTCCAGAAATTTCTACATCTGTTGGAGGCGTATACTGCAGATCCGCTTGGGCAAATACAGGACGTAGCTTCCAATAGGAATTCCATGCGTTACTGTTCGAGCCAGTTAGGTTACCGTTTCCAGCAATACGAATGAATCGCGCTTCTACAGGCGTTTCAAAAGAGAACGTCTGCAAAGTATTTTCAGGCGAAACGGCATTAGCTGCATTAAGCGGCAATGAGTTCATATACGTATCTGATTCATTGCTCCACGATACTGGTAGCGTTGTAGTCTCACTTGTTACTGTCCCAGCAGGTACATGCAACCAATTTTGACCATCTAATGAATATTCAATACGTAAATTATAAGTGCGTTTATTACTACCATTTTGAACAAACCCAACTTGTACGCCAGCTATCTCTTTCGCTGGATTTCCCAAATCCATTCTAATCCAAGCTGGACCACTCGCTGCCCAACGAGGTGAAGTAGTGCCTTAATAAACACCGGGATTTAGTACATTTACCGCATAATTTGAATTACTCGCATCTACCTGCTGATCGCTCGCAACCACGATTGGCAATATCTCTTCCCAATCTACTTTTAGGCTATAAAAATTTCTTCCATTATTAGCATCCGTTAGTATGATACTAATGTTTTCTTTGTTTAAATCTTCTGGGTAAACGATATCAACCGTTATCCCCTCACCTGCTTCGGCAGTTACAACCGGTATATCATAGTAGTCATAAGGTAGGGTATGGTTATATCTATTCGTATCAGGTGAAAAATTAGAAGGTGTATGTCCATCCAATTTAAGATCGAGAAGCTTAGGTCGTTCCGTGCTTGATTGATCATCTATTGGGGGAATCGTGTTTACTGCGAGATTCAATGCAGCCTCTGGCCCCAATCTATCGACAAGCTGCTGAACATAAAGACTATTCGGCATATTGTCATTCTCTGGTGTTACTTTCTCTGTTACGCTGTATTCATATCCTGCAAAATTAGGAACCATTCCTCCATTAAGTCCCTCACTGGCCATATTAGCCGAGTTAAGCTTATAAACTTCCCGTCGTCCAGTCAACTGATCCGTTTTATCAGTATCTGCTCCCAACAAATTATTACTGCCATCAAAGGCATGCCCTATCAAATAAGTAGGGGCAATCTGAGGCTGTGTAGCAATAAAGGGACCAGTAGTGTTATAAAGCAGATAATTGACACCTGACCAACCATGGGATGTTCCCATATCCCATCTATTTTGCAAATATATGCGTGATGTGACATTATCGAACAGTCCTCCAGACGACCATCGGCAATGTGGTTCCGATCCGTTTGAAGTAGCCTCGGATGTACTATCGAAGAATACGTTTGGACCTGAAGTATAAGAATCAACGATGTATGCGTGACGCATATATCTGGCGTGAACGCGTTGCGTGAACATGAATTCCGATTTCTTATAGTAGATAGAATATCGGCGCTCACCCGCATGCATAGCACTGACAGGATCCAAGACATTGCCGTCCTGCACTGTAATATTTCGTGAGTTACCGCCTGTAACAAATGCAGTATCTATCTGATAGGTAGTAAAATTACGCATCCAACCGTCACGAACATTGGTCATCGCAACAAATACTTGGGCGTGATTTTCATCATTATAAGAGAGAAAATTAACGCCGTGTCTTGCCAAGCTAGGCTTATTTGTATTGTAAAAATGTGAGATTGCTTGAATATTTTCAACGCCTACATGGCTAATTCGATTTTCTTCTGGTGCCTTTACAACTTTGGAAACTCCCCAGCGCATATCTAAACTATCAGCAAGAGGCTCCTCAAAGATTAACAGATTTGTGGAATGATCAATGCTCTTGATCGTACGTTCAGCTGTGAAAGGTGTACCTGCAAATCCGCTTTCTAAGTTACCATTAGGCAGCCAGTTACTTGCACCGTCTACCTTATCCATATACATAGCCTTCACCCAATTGGCGTTTACCGCCTTTTGAATAAATACGCGATCACCAACTGAAAGGCCAGATGTGCTTGCAACATGCACCTCATATTGCCCAGCGCCTACATATTGATCAGTAACAGTGGTCGATATATCGGTAGGACTGGATAAGCTATCTCCAACAAAGTTAATTAATGTGCTTCTGTCATCCTTCGAGTAAGGTCCTGTCAACGAAGTATGGTTTGCAGGTGGAGTATATTGTGCTTCAGTTAGCTTCCATGTTGCTATTAGCTTTGTAACACCAGGTTCTTCCTCTTCACTTGCAATTTGTTGGTCATAAGGATTAGTAACCGTTCCTTCACCGACAATTGGAGTAACTGTTCCCGGACCCGCTCCCCGTATTACAACACCAGAAGTGGTCACATAAAGCGGTTTACTGATGCGAAATACACCGGGCTCCAGATATACCGCTCCGCGGAATCCATCTGGCTGAATAGGATGACTTGAAACATAATCAATCGCATCCTGAATCTTCTGCCACACATCCTCGGTATTATCCTCTAGAGGTGCTACCCTCTCACGTACCGGTACATTTGGAATTTCTACACCGCCGCCCTTGTAACCAACGGCCGAGTAATCCATGATTTGATTCCCTTTATAGTCTGGAAAATAAATCATTTTCCCTGAATCATCCAGCTGAACAGCGGGGTAAGCCTCATTTACCCAAGAAGATGGGTTTACGTTGGCCACATTGGCATTATTTGAGTTGATCTTATTCTCGGTATATTCAGGCTTGATTATCGCATAACCACTACCAGGATCATTTAAGTAAGTATCAGCGAACTTTAAAGGTAATTCCTCCTCTTCCTCCTCCTCTTCCTCAATTGGTACATCAGAAGTTGTTAATATCTTAAGATTAGACATTCCCATCAGTACTGGGTTACCAGACTTCAGTGTATAGTTAATCATCACATATTGCGCAGATATAGGTGTTTCTAGTGTTCCAGTGCTTGTGGAAGTCCATCCACCATTACTCGGTGTATGTGAACCCCAATTCGGGTCGCCAGGTTCAACGCTACTTGGAACGGTAACCGTTGCAGCAAGCGACCATGAATCTTGGCTCCAGTCATAGTTACTTCGACTTGTGTTACTTAAGGCAGGAAGATTCGCCCAAGTACTTGCATCTGATGAATATACGAATTCGTATTGTGATATACGTGAATTAACACTGCTAAAGCCAGTCGGAATATCAAAGCTCACCTCATCAAAGGTTTTCTCCGATCCCAAATCTATTGCAATCCAAAGTGAGCTCGTCTCACCTTCTATCGGAAAAATGTCTGCAGCTTTCCCACCGATTTGCCAATAATTTTGACCGGAATGATCGTTAGCAAACGTTGATTTTCTAGTTGAATTTTCCGAGCTTGCCTTTACGTTAACGTTACTTGTTAATGTGCTTGGCGCAATGTCTTGTTTAATTTCATCTGCATGTGCTGCTTGCTTTGATGGAACAAATAAACCAATCATTAAAGTGAATACTAAAATGATAGCTATACTCTTGTTAAATTTCTTGTTCATAGCCTCAGCTCCTCACTAGATATAAATGATACTAAGAGATCCTAACATGCGTACTCAAATCACCCCCTTAAATCAGACATTTATGCGCATATCTTATTAATGTAAGCGGATTCATATAAAGCATATAAGATTAACTACATGAAGAACATGTAAAATATTTATGCTCACTTATGTTTTTTTTAGATTAAATAACGTAATGAGGATTATTAAAGCGTTTACAATCATTAGCGAAATGGATTCGATGTAACACTTTCGAGCAAAACAAGAACCCCATCCTCATGCGGATGGGGTTCTTCACGCTGAAGGAGAGCTTACACTACTGAAAGCCCTTTAAATCTACCTTTTTCTATTATAATAGATACGTAAATTCAAACGACTTGAGCTCTATTAATTCTGAGCACAAGTCGTTTAAACTCCTTTATATATTTCAATATTTCAGGTAGGGTGCATTGTTAGAGAGTAATACTCAATTTCCTCAGCCGTACATAATATGACGTTTTTCTTTACCGAATAGTTCATGCACCTCTAAATATTGCTCGTATAAAGTATTGTACATGTGTTCATTTAGAGGATTTGGAACAAATGATATAGTCTCTAATTGTGCCATACTTGTTATAGCTTCCTTAATAGAGTCATAACCTCCTGCATCATGACCTGCAGCGACTGCAGCATATATTGCTGCTCCTCTAGCCGCTGCTTCGTCGGTTAAAGCTACCTTAACTTCACGCCCTAGGATGTCCGCATACAGTTGCATAAGTAATTTGTTTTGTTTCGGGATTCCTCCACAGGCGATAACCTCATGAATTTCTATCCCACCATCCTCATACGCTTCTATAATTTTTCGGCTGCCAAAAGCTCCAGCTTCTAATAAAGAACGATATATTTCTTCTGGCTTTGTGTTTAATGTAAAGCCCAAAATCATTCCTTTTAGACTAGAATTGGCTAGTACTGAACGATTTCCATTCCACCAGTCTAATGCGATTAAGCCACTTTGTCCTGGTGTCAGCTTTGAGGCATACTGCTCTAACAAAGCATAAATAGATATCTCTTTCTCTTCAGCCTCTTTATACATTCGATAAGGAACGACATTGTTTACAAACCATGCAAACATATCCCCAAAAGCAGGCTGCCCCGATTCATAGGCGAATAAGCCTGGTATAATACCATCCTGTACTATTCCGCATATCCCTTCAATTTCGTGTTTCTTCTCGCTGAGCACAATGTGACAAATGGACGTTCCCATTGACATCACCAGTTGCCCTGAATGATACGCGCCAACACCCGGAACCCCGGCATGAGCATCAATTACACCGACGGCTACAGCAATTCCAGCAGGAAGCCCTAATTGTTTAGCCGCTTCTTCTGTTAACTCTCCAGCTTTTGAACCTAGTGAATGAATATCGCCTTGCAACTTCGATGACGTTAAATTTTCCAATCTGTGATCTAGCGAAGCAAAGAAAGATTCGGGAGGATAGCCTTTTGTTGGGTCCCAAAAGGCTTTATATCCTGCACAACAGCTGCTCCTTGCCAATTTGCCCGTTAACTGTGAAACAACCCAATCTGCTGCCTCAACAAATTGATCTGTTACTTTATAAATATGAGGAGCTTCATTAAGAACTTGATAAACCTTTGCAACAAGCCACTCCGATGAACTCTTTCCGCCATATCGCTTCATAAAATCGAGACCTAATTTTTCGGCAGTTTCATTAATGATATCAGCCTCATCCTGTGCTGCATGATGTTTCCAAAGTTTTACATAAGCGTGTGGCTCATTCTTATAATCTTCATTCCAACACAAAGGTACTAAATCATTGTCTACAGGTAATACAGTAGCAGAAGTGAAATCGATTCCGATGCCTATAATTGATTCAGGTATAATTCCAGCAGATTGAATTGCTTTAGGTACTGATTCCGTTAATACTTTGATATAATCCATTGGCTGCTGCAATGCCCATTCAGGATTCAAGGGAACACCAGCAGGAAGAAGTACCTCATCCATAATGCCATGCTCATACTTTGTCGTGTGACTTCCAACCATTGTGCCATCTTTAGCATCGAGAATCACAACTCTTCCTGACTCGGACCCGAAATCAATTCCAATGACATGTTTGTTCATGGCATCCATCCCCAATTAATTGTTACCATGTTAGCAAATTGAATAGCAGTTGTGCTAATTCTGCTCTTGTTGAATATGCTCCAGGATTTAGCTTACCGTTACTTCCATTAATGATTCCTGCTTTAATAAGTGCATCTACTGCATGATTTGCATAGCCAGCAATGTGTTCATTATCAGCAAAATCACTGATTGATTTATCACCCGTTGATTGAGGAAGCTGATTCAGCACATCCAATACACGATAAATTAATGTAAACATATCCTCTCGCGTAATTTGATTTTCTGGCGCAAACGTATTATTACCGATTCCATTTGTAATTCCTAGCTTTTTGGCTGTTGCAAGATAACTAGAGTAGTATGTGTTGCCTGCATCCGAGAAGTTATCGGTTAACGTTTGATCGACCGTGATTCCATATGCACGCATTAGCATCGCAAGGAATTGTCCTCTAGTTAAAGGAGCATTAGGGCTAAATTCATCATTGCCTGTACCAGTCGTGATGTCACGAGCTGCATTGAATGTTACGGCATCGTAATACCATGCTGAAGAATCCACATCAATAAATGTTACTAGGTTATAAGCCACTGAAAACTTCGTAAATTGATTAGTAGTAAACTCAACTGATTTACTGCTACCGTTATATTTAGTTCTTACATACTGAATGTCACCTTTGTCGTTTTTAATGTAGGTAACGATAGCATTTGGATTTTCATTAGACATTAACGGATACGATATACTTATTAATGCTTTACCGCTACCTAAGTCAGCTAGCTTGGTTTGTCCAACATGAATAGAGAGGTCAAAGCTTACTGCGCCATTCTCATTTACCTTTTCTTTAGCAATTGTTAACTTAATACTACTTGCATTCATAGATGATAACTGAATAGCCTTCATAGCTTGTTCATCTAGAGTAAGAATGCTAGCTTTTGTATTGATTTTCAGCTCTGCATTCGACATTTGAGCAAGCATGCTTAATAATTGTTGAGGTACAGTAATATCGGCTGTGGCTGCCTCTCCTACAATATTTACTACCAACTCAACGACTACGATTTTTCCTGCCTTCTCTGCTTCTCGGATCGCTTCTTGTAATTGAGAAACAGCTGCAGAAGTAATGTTAGCTGTAACGATACCTGCGCTAGTAGAAACATCTAAATCAAGCGAAAGCGTATTAACATTTCCAGCTATACGGTTTTCAATTTTGACTTGTTCACCTAAAGGACTGTTATCAATTACAGTATTTGTAATGTAAGCAGGGATATCAATTTTAAGAACATTACTCACGTTGCCTGCCTTGTCTTTAGCAACGATATAAATATCTTTTGCTCCCGTACTCAAATTCTCCAGCTTGATGGATACTAAAGCATTCGCTTGATAAGCAATACCTGTTCCTATTGTATCAATGGTTGGTGCAGTAGCGCCATCATTGACAACCTCGTAATAATACACACCTTTTTCATCAGCAGTAAATGTCACAGTAGCCGAGCTGTTTCCAGTACGTGTCGCTGTTCCTGACTTAAGTTCTGGTGCTGCTGTATCAAGTTCAATGTTAAATTCAGCAGTCTCGCTATAGGTTGCACCCGCACCGTTTTTAGCGATAGCTATCCATTCAGCCTTACTAATAGCGGAGTTATCAACTGTCACCGAAGCAACACCTTCTTCAACTATCACATGATCTAGTGCTGTATTACTAATTACAACTGCATCAATACTATTTACAGTTAGCGATTTTGAAGCAACATTAAAATCAAGATCAAGCTCATAAATATCTAGGCCGGCTTCTTTAACACCAATTCCATAGCTATCTAATTTAGCTTTGTCAAAATAATTAAAGTCATTATATTTTGGTGAATAGGCGTTCATATAGATTTTACCATTTGCAAGATCAAAATAGAGCGTTTTATAGTATGCACTTCCACCTTCAGCATCTGATTGATAATCAGATAAAATTTGATAGACAGTACGTTCTTCAGTTCCGTCATTATCATCATCAAAGCCAGTAATATTAATAGCAGCACCATGATAATGTCCGCCTAGCACTAGTCTAACATTAGGGTTTTTAGCTACAACCTCTTCTTTGAAGAATTGACCAGCTGTATCCAATTCCCCTTCTTTATTCACATAGTTATGCAGATTGATGATTGCTATCCGATCTGAATGCTCAGCTAAGACCCTGTTCATCCATACTGCAGCTTCTCTGTCAAAATCAAAACTCATATAAACGAAGATAAAATCTTGCCCACCTGCAGTTATAAGATCATAGTGACCAATATTATTAATGTAAGACTCCCCATATACACCATTGTTTTTGAAACGTTCCTCACCAAAATACTTTTGGTAATTTTGATATATGCGATTATGTTGGGCAATATCATGATTACCTGCAAGAACACCATATGGCAATTCAGCATCTTCAAAAATTCTCATGTACTGATCAGCGTATTCCCATTGATAGGTTTCATCAATATCATCGATTAAATCACCTGTATGAACAACATATCGGATATTCATACGATCTTTATTTTCGACAATATATTCATTCATGATTCTAAAGTTGTCTGGGAATCTCTCTGTATAATATTGAGTATCACTTAACCAAGCAATCGAAAAATCGTATTGCTCTGGTTCACCTGTACCATCCCATACATAATCGTTAGCCTCAGTACTTGTACGTCCCACTTTTTGGCTTGGCGACATTTCTATTTCTCTACCTTGTGCCAATACATATATTTTGCCGTCAATGATATAATCTTCAGTTTCAAATACAGTGGTTATTTTACCTTCTTCAAAATCGCTTGGAAGTAGCAGCCATTTATCTTTCTGTTTATTACTTACATATAAACGAACATCTTTGCCATAATCTGTACTAGCTTCTAAAGAAAGACGCAGTAAAAATTCATCATTATTGACATCAAATTCATAAATTTGATAAGGAAGATACCCATTTTGGCTCGTTACAGTTCCAAGTAATCCCTCTTCAGCATCTGCTGTATGGTCACCAGTGCCTTGATAAACAGTGATTCCTTTACCAATAGTTAATGTTGCTGCTTCATGGAAAGAAACAATAGCATCGGTTCCACTGCTCAAGCTTGCTGTCAACAATGCTGCTTCATCTTCTACAGCCGTAGAAACAACTTGAGAAATAACAGGATAATTGACGCTAGATGTAAATTCCCACGACTTAATTCCAATATTTCCATGTTCATCTTGAACGGAAGCTTTCAACGTATGTTCTCCTGGACTAAGCTCAGAGCCATTAAATGTTGTCCCAGTTAATACTTTGCCATCCAGCTCAAGTGATAGAGTATCTTCAAGTACTACTGATGCATCCTGATAAGCAGGTGTAAATGTAAACACACCATCGATATGATCAGGAACCTCAGCATGTATTGCAGGTCCAGTGTTATCAACATTTACCTGAATATCTTTGCTATAATTTTCAGAAGTAAAGGAGATCGTATAAGCTCCGTCAGAAACTAAAGAAGTATCCCACTCCGTGCTGTTAGCATTCAAAGCATTAGCTGGAATAGTGAAATGTAGCTCTAAAACTCTTCTGCTGCTGTTCATTGTTATGTTGTCGGTCGATTTCACATCACCATCAGGATATACGATTGTTCCATCACGTAATACTAGAGCAAAGTTTGTAACGTTGAAATTGTCACTAGCAGTCCCTGGTGTGGTATCCAAATGGTCGATTTCGGTTCCTGCAACAAGCTTTACTGTCACTTCTGTATCGCCGTTTTGATTAAATGTGATAAAGTGACTATCAACCGGTACAGCACGAGATGGAAGCACACTATACCAACGCGAGAAAATTTGTACTACTTGTTCATTAACCAAAATAGCATTTTTTCGTCCATCTAATCCGCTAATATCTAGCGTAAAGTAGACACCACGTTCAATTATGCGAGAACTGTCCATGGAGTTGCCATTAATTTTAATCTCTACATTATCGTTGTCTTCCGCTCTGCCAGTGACAGTAACTACACCTGAAACGGTTTCATTCTGTGATAGATTTGGACGAATACCAGTAAAGGTATTCGAATCAATCACGTTAACGCGATGAATATCTGTAGTAGTACTATAGAATAGGTTACTTGCTTTAACATAGTATTCAATGTATTCACTATTTAGGAAACGATCTGCCCCGATCTCAACATAATATTTTCCTGGAGTTCGAGTATTAAAGGAAGTGGAACTTTGCTCAGTCCATTCCAGTGATTTATTAGTGCGATAATAAACGACAAAGCTGGTAGTCCCTGATGCATCTTTATAGGAGTAAGGAATGCTGAGATCTGTTCCTTCTACCACATTGTTATATTTACCATCTTCGTTCTCTAAAATCGAAAGCTCTGGAACGATACCATGATTCTCAATAAGTGTTTTCTGAACATCACTCAGTTGACCAGCAGTAGGAGCTGCCTGTTTAGAAATAGCTACCGTTTGTGATACTCCTTCTGCAGCTCGCAGGTGAACACTTGAACCTTCCTTAGAACCAGCGTCAGCAGCGACATAAGAGAATGTCGAGATAACCTCATTACTATTTTTTGCAACAATAGCAACGGTTGATGTAGTGTTTCTTAATGCTGCTTGGTTATTTACTGAAAAAATAGGTACATCAATAGGAATATTTAAGCTTTCACGAAAATCCGTTTCATTCGGCATTAATTTTCCTTTATTCTCAAGATCAACACGTCTTACCCAGAAAATTGCTGCTGTTTCAGCAGGGATTTTAATCTTCGATTCATTAAAGGTTAACACTTTATCTACAATTGGTGAAACCGAGGTATCCGTATAAACCAATTGGAAGTTAGATCCAAAATCAATTTCAAATGGAGAAGCATTATATACTTCAATATAGTCCATACTGTCAACGGTTGAACTGCTTAATCCATTATAAATCCCATTTCTTGGAATATCATTTGGATATATTTCTGTCAAATATAACTTATAGTCTGAAATAAAATCAGGGATTTCGATCTTCAGCGGATCGCTGACTACATCCGCTTTATTCTTCACGACAACATATAGGTCCTTGGCGCCTGCTGTTAATCCTTCTAAAATAATTTCTATGTCAGTATTTTCATTAATAGGATTACCACTACCATTGGTATCAATTGTTGGTGCAGCCTCTCCAGCATCTACCGCTTCATAATAATATTTTCCAGTCTTAGAGGAAATGAAGGACACCACAGCTTCATTCTCGCTAGAACGAACAATATTGCCTACAGTGAGTATTGCTTTCGAAAGTGCATATTTTTGTGCATCCATTACGATTCCTGCTGAAGGATCAGCCTGCTTTGCTATAGCAGATGCATTCGGTATTCCTTCTACTGCTTGCAAGTGAACACTTGTACCCTCTTCTTCTCCAACATCAGACCTGTCATAATTATATTGGGAAACGATTTTGTTATTGCTCTTATTTGCAATTTTTATCGAAGCATTTGAATTTTTCAAAGCTGTCTGGTTATTCACAGAAAAAACAGGAACGTCTTCTGGAACATTCAAGCTTTCACGAAAATCCGTTTCATCAGGCATTAATTTCCCTTTATTCTCCAGATCAACACGTCGTACCCAAAAAACTGCTGCTGATTGTGCAGGAATTTTAATTTCAGACTCAACAAACGTAAAGGTTTTGTCGCTACCATCGTTATAAATAAGATGATAGTTTGTACCAAAATCCAATTCAGAGGCTGAAGCATTATATACTTCGATATAGTCCATACTGTCAATGGTAGGACCACTAAGTCCATTATAAATATCATTCCGTGCAATATCGTTGTTATAAATTTCTGTAAGCCATACTAAATCCGCTTCTTCAGCCTCCATACCTTGTTCAGAAGCAAATGTTGTTATTGGCGGGATAATGGATACAAGCATCATGCCAGCAAGTAAACTAGACAACAACTTTTTAAATTTCATATTGCCCTAACTCCTTGTTTTATATTATTTAGTTGTAACTGTAACAATTACGATAATTGACTAACAAGTGAGTATTGAATAATAGCTTTATTTAGTTAGTTACGACTTCCTCCATAGAAATAATAGCTCCATGTTCTCTTAATTTCTGTCTGATCAATTGAACATCTACTTCATCTGGTAAAACACCTTGCTTAGCAGCTAATGCCGCTCCGATACCAACACCTTCACCTACAGCCATGCATGTTGGCATTACGCGCGATGAACCAAACACGACTGGATCGACGCTAATACAACGACCACTCAACATCAAACGTTTGACATCTTTCGAAATTGTTGCACCATAAGTAATACCATAAGGTCCAGCAAGAGATCTAATAATTGTTGAATCTCCTGAACCGCTATGAATATCAATAATATAGGAACCAAGTGCAATCGTATCATCAGGAATAATTCCATTAACTGCTGCCTCTTCACGAATCATTTGCTTACCGATAATCCGTCGAGTTTCACGAATTCCTAAAAATGGAGCTATCGAAGATAAATAAACATTTTCAAACCCTGGTACATGCTCTTTAAGCATGTTTATAAGCGGAATAATTTGTAGACTAGACTCAATTTCTCCTCTGCTCAGTTCCTCAATTTTGGTTCCATCAAAATTCAGTATACGAATGCAGTTTAATGCAATATATCCTTCTTTAGGTAAGTTAATGTAGATAATTGTATCTCTATCAATTGGACACTTACCCTCTTGACGAAGCTTGGATACTAAGTTTTTCAATCCAACAAATACATGGTTCTCACTAGCTCGTAAAAATTCTGCTGTATAGCCAGGACGAATCTTCATTGAGGACCCATGCTTTAATTCGTCCGGATGCTCCTCTAAGAAATCCATAAACTTTTCTAGATTAAATCCACCAACAGTAAACATTAAGGTTGGAGGCTGTGTTTCTCCGTTGGCATACTGACCTTTCTCAAAATCAGCTCCTGCCATATAGGCTACGTCCCCATCACCGGTTGCGTCGATAATAACATCAGCAAAAATTTCGATTTCTTTACCTTTTCCTTTAACAACTACTGATTTTATCTCACCATTTTCAACCGTCGCATCAATAATTTCACAATGAAGTAGAGGACGAACTCCATACTGCTTTATTTTTTCGAAAATTACAATTTTCATTAAGTTAGGATCAATAACGGTTGTTGAATTGTGCAAAGGACATTCTCGATGTCCAAATGATCCATCCAATTCAATCAAACGGTCAACAATCTCTTGAGGCAACCCTCTTGTTACTTGGCGACCTTGAGCATCCAAAAAGGCGAGTAGTGGTAAGCCAATTGTCATATTGCCACCAAGAAAACCTTGACGATCAACGATAATCGTTTCAGCACCCTCGCGAGCTGCAGCAATCGCTGCACCAACTCCTCCTGCTCCACCTCCAAGCACAAGTACCTGTGTTTTAATAATTTGTCTTTCTCTTCTGTTTTCCATGTTATCCCTCTTCCCTATTTATCCTTTAACAGCAGTGCTTGATACACCCTCAATAATAAATCTTTGAGCAACCATGAAAATAATAAGCATCGGTAAAATCGCTGCAAACGAAGCTGCCATCATACTGTTGTAATCGATATAGTTCACATCGATAAAGCTTTGTAAGCCAAGCGGAATTGTATATAGGTCTTTATCGAGTAAGAATACTAACGCATGCTCGTAATCATTCCAATGCCATGAAAAGTCAATAACTGCTAAGGTAGCCATAACTGGCTTCGCTAATGGCAGCATGAGGCGGAAAAATATTCTTATGTGCCCCGCACCATCAATCGTAGCAGCCTCAATAATTTCATGCGGAACAGATAAGAAAAATTGCCTAATCATAAACACACCATAGATTGTAAATAGATTAGGTAAGATAAGCGCCCAATGCGTATTGTATATTCCCATCCAATCAAACATAATGAATTTAGGAACAAATAAAATCTGTGGAGGAACTAGCATCATCGATAAATAGAAAATAAAGAGATAGTTTCTACCAGGAAAACTGATCTTTGAAAAACCGTATGCACAAAAGGAAGCTAAGAATACGGCACCTACGCAACTAATCGTCGCTATTTTTAAAGAATTCATATAGTAGGTTACAAAGCTATCATTCCCAGTCCAAACCTTGATATGAAAATCCCAAACGATCGGATTAGGAATCCATTTAATTGGATAACTAAACACATCTTTCGCTGAACTTAATGAGGTCGTAATCATCCATAAAAATGGAATGACCATGACCATACCAGCTACTAGCAAAATTATCGTTAATAGAAGCTTTCCTATATTTAATGGCATTCTTCGAGAGCCAGCAGTGTTGAATAGATTTGTTTTCATGTTATCCTCCTCTCTCAATAATGAACCCATTTTTTCTGTCCAACCCATTGGATGAAAGTAATTAGCATAATAATAATGAACAATATAATCGAGATTGTGGAAGCGTATCCCATTTCATAGTAACGGAATGCCATTTTGTATACGTAAAGGGACAAGACTTGAGAACTTGTTCCTGGTCCGCCATGAGTAACTGCTTCGATAATACCAAATGCTTTTACCGTAATAACAAATCCAGTAAGTAACAAGAAGAAGGTCGTTGGACTTACTAGCGGGAAAATAATTCGAATTACCGTTTGATGTGGTTTTGCACCGTCTATTTTAGCCGCTTCTAGCAATTCTTGAGGAACCTCTTGCAGAGCAGCTAAATAAATAATCATGTTATATCCAAGTAATAACCAAATCCATATAATATCGTAAGCAAACATTGCCGTATTGGTGGTTGAAAACCATCCCGGCGGGTTAGAAATACCAATTGTTTGAAGAAACTGGTTAATGGGTCCGTTTTTCGCATCGAATAACAGCATCCATACAAAAGCAACTGCAACACCACTTGTGATATAAGGTAGAAAATACATTGCGCGAATCCAATTCTTGAGATAAACCTGTTTATTTAACAGAAGGGCTACCATAAAAGCCAAAATAATTGATACTGGAACGGATAATAAAAATATAAACGTATTGCCTAGCGACTCATAAAACATGCTATCCTTAAACAGACGACCATAATTGCTAAACCCAACAAAGTTATATGTATTAGCTGTATATTTCCAGTCTGTAAATGAGATACCTATTGTAAATAGAGTCGGAATAAAGAAAAATACAAGAATCCCTAGAATATTGGGAAGCACGAAAAGATATCCAATCAGTGACTGCCTTTTTCCCCATTTCATTGTTCTGTCCTCCATTATTGGTAGATGGGCTGTGACGAACGGCTAGATGAATATAGAAGGTGCCTCAAGTAAGCACCCTTGGCACCTCCTATCTATCTTTATTTATTTTGCTTTAAATACTCGTTATGCGCTTTCACAACATTGGCCATCATTTGATCCAACGTTTGATCATTGGTGAAGTATAACTGGAATTCATTTCTTCGTGTATCGATAATTTGTTGTGGAAGTTTATTCTGGAATGTTTTGAAATCATTACCGAACATTACTTTATTAATAGAATCCATGTCATATAGATCCTCTACACCATCTAGTAATAGTTTCATTGATTCTTCCGTGCTCACTGCACTAGATGCTGGAAGTCGTCCGCCTTTGGCAAGTGGAAGCATTCCGCCATCAGCATACCATTTTAAGAATTTCCAAGCTGCTTCAACATTTTTGGACTTCGGATTAATCGCAATCGCATCACCAAGTCCTCCAAATACATAATGGTTTGGTTGATCCGCTACCACTTTAGGAATTGGTGCAATGGCAATTTTAAAGTCTCTAGGATAATCTTTTAAGTTGTTAGCAAAGCGGAAAATCCATTCACCTGCATAAAACATTCCGGCATTACCTTTCAAAAATTCATCTTCTACACGCATTTTGCTAGCCATCTGCTCTCCATACATTGGCCGACTCTTATCTTCATACATCATGTTATAGGTTGTCTCTAAAATCTTTCTTGTGTCTTGATTGTCTAAGTTAGAAGTTCCATCTGCCGCAACTAGTCCTTCTTCAACAATTGGAGAATCTAATACGAAATCCCAGGTTGCAAGATCTTGCACAATTCCCCATTCCTTCACTCCAGATAATTTCTTAGCATATTCTTGCATGTCACTCCAGGTCCAGTCATAAGGTACAGACAGACCTACTTCATCAAGAGCATCTTTGTTTAGCCATACAAAATGCAAATCTCTTTTTGTTGGCATAGCATAATATTTACCGTCAACCTTCCAGTCTGCTGCATTTGGGCCCATCTTTTCGTCGATATTGTAATCATCAAATTCACTTAAATCGACCGATAGTCCTGATTGTGCTCGGCTTTGGAATCTTGCGAAGTTATAAGTTCCGTACAGATCTACATCCTGTCCTGTCATTAATGCTGTATCCAGCTTAACGTTACCAGCATCATCATTTACGAACCTTACATATTCAACTTGAATATCCGGATTTTCCTTATTCCAGTTTTCAATGGCTTCTACTGGACCCCATTCTTCAGGAACTCCGCCCCAAAATTTCAAATGTATGACTTCATCGCTTTTTTTGTTTGAATCTGTGTTTTTACCTGAAGCAGTGCTGTTGTTTGAAGTAGTGTTACCCCCGTTTCCCCCGCAACCAGCAATCAAACTTGAGGCAATTAGTAAACTTAAAGCTACTGAACCAATTTTTCTCACATTCATCTTACAATTCCCCTCTCTCTCTAATTTTTAAGTGACCAATTAAAAGTCATTACAACCTTTTTCCAATCACGATGTGCGGCAGCCTGTTCCATTACCGCCGCAAAACTCTCCGCCGAATGTACCTCTAAGAACGAATCTGGAAGAAGCTTTCTTAGAGTAGATTGACAAGCAATATCTCTCATTACCTTGAGAACTTCTTCAAAGTCAGAAGCTGAGCTTCTGCTGCTGCCTATGACGGTAATTCCTTTTTCAAGCAAATCTCTAGTGTTGATAGGAACTCTTTCTTCGGTAACTCCCATTAGCATTAAGTAACCCATCGGACTTATAATATCAATTGCTTGATTTATAGCGCTTTCAGAAAAACGTCCTCCTGTGCATTCAAGCACTACATCGAATGGTTGGAAGGCCGAAAAGTCACTCTCTTGAACTAATGCTGTACTTGCAAAATCAAACTGGGCAAGCTTATCAGGAACTGCTCCAAACACTTGTAAGCGCTTGCTATCAATTCTAAAGTAATGATGCACCATTGCTGCAGTAAGATATCCTACTGGTCCATCTCCAAAAACTGCAACACGTGCCCTTGGACTATTCAGTATATCTGATACTTGACTTATTGCATGGTACGATACCGAGCATAGCTCTGACAGTACTGCGATCTCATCAGGAACGTCGTCTGGAATTGGGACTGTGCAAGCTCCAGGTAAAACCAGCTTGCTTTGAGCAATTCCATCAAAACCGCTCCCTAAGAATTTACCGTTAGTACAATAGCTTTCTCCTTTACCACTTTGACAAGAAGGGCAACAGTTATCAGGACTAGTGTTATCTAGCAAATATCCAGGCATATTAGGTACAATAATTACCCGCTGTCCAATGTTCCGATTAGAATCATTGGAAGCCACAATGGAGCCAATTCCTTCGTGAATGAGTGCCATAGGTAACTTTCGAGCTAATGCTTCAGGGCGTCTTTGACCTGTGTAATAGCGTAAGTCTGCGTGACAAACACTGCCTAACGTTGGTTCTACCGTGACCTGACCCTCTTCTAGCTTGTTTTCTAAAATAACTTCTTTAATCTCTCCAGGCTTTACCAAGCGATATGCGCGAGATTGTATAGAAGTTTGTACGTTATACTGTAGCAAATTCTCATCTCCTTTCGATAAACTCATCATAGCAAGTCATCGAAAGCTCTCCAATTAACAAAAATGTTAAATAAATAGAACAAATCTATTTAAATCAATAGAACAAAATTGATTAATTCATCATTTTGTGCAATAAAAATACCCTTTTCAGGGTATTTTTATTTGTTATGACGGTATTGATTAGGAGTTAATCCCGTTAATCTCTTAAAAATTTTAATGAAATAATTATCATTAACAAAACCAACTTTTAAACCGATTTCGTGTATTGTCATGTCTGTTTCATTCAATAAATGTATTGCCTGCTCTATTCTAACTTCGTGTAGATAGTGAATCAAAGTTTTCCCCATCTTCTTTTTAAATAGGGCACTTAAATAATTTTCTCCCATCATGACATATTTCGCCAAAGATTTTACGCTAATATCTTTTGCATAGTTTTGTTCTATAAACATCACAATTTTATTTAACTCCGGGTGCGAATTTGTTCTATCAGATTGGACGAAAGAATTCATTCTTCTATGTCCAGTTATAGTTTTGGAATGCAATAACTCTTTATTAATTTTTTGAAGTGTTTCTCTTAGATCCTTAACACTCATAGAAAGCTTCAAGATATAGTTAGATGCTCCATACTCCATAGCTTGACGTATATATTCAAATTCCCCCATACACGTCAGCATTACAAACTTGCTGTCTATGTCCAGTTTTCTTGTTTCCTTTAATAATTCGATTCCATCCATTCTTGGCATCATAATATCAGTTATAACTAAATCTGGGGGGGCAGTTTTTATTAACTCTAGCGCTTCTACTCCATCACCTGCCTCTGCAACTAATTCAAACCCCAGTTCTTCCCAACGAATTAGCTCTTTTACAGATTCTCGAACAAAAATTTCGTCCTCAACAATGATTACTTTCCACATCCAGCTCTTCTCCATTCCTATAAGGTATTGATAACATATACGGAAAAACTAGACGAACGATTGAACCTTCTTCGTTAGAAACAATTTCTACCTTTCCTTGATCTTTAAATAATAATTTCAACCTTTGCCTTATATTTTCTAAACCAATGCCAGGTCGCTTTCGTTTGGTTTGCTTCTGCAGTATTGCCTTTTCAAATCCTCCTCCGTTGTCCTGTACTTCAAGAACTAGGTTTTTTTGCTGAATATCTTTAATACGAATAACAATAAACCCATCCTTTAAACGATTTGAAATGGCATGCTGTATAGCATTTTCAACTAGAGGCTGCAGACTAAGTTTTGGCACTAGAACATAATCATTACGCTCTTCATGTTCGTAATGAACTATAAAATTATGATTATACCTTGTCAGTTGAATATATACATAAGCACGAATAAGCTCTAATTCATCTTTTAAATAGATTAAATCAACATCTGAATTCAGGCTTGTTTCTAACAGTTTTCCCAGAGACATACAAATTTCTGCGATCGACGCTTGCTCATGACGAAGTGCAATCCACTTCATTGTATTTAATGTATTTAATAAAAAGTGAGGGTTGACTTGCGCCAGCAGCATATGAAATTGTACAGCATCCTTTTGACGTTGCTCTGTTTTTAATCGCTGAATTAGTTCTTTCATATCAATTAACATCGTATTATACGTTTTAGCTAGGTCTAACAATTCCCCCTTATATTTATGTTCTGGAAGCTGCAACTGCAGATTATTACGCACAGCATCGCTCATTTTTCTTTGCATATGCGACAATGGACGTGTAATTGTGTATGCAATCAATAAAGCAATTATAATGAAGGTGATCATAAAAAAACTAAAAATCACAAAAATATTAGACCTAAGCGCTTGTAACTTAGAAAAGAGAATATCTAGTGGAATCTTAGCAATAACATACCAATCAAGCGCATCTATATAGCTAAATTTAATTAATGATTCTGAGGCATAGTCAATAATGTAATCGCTTTCGGATTTTGAAAGGATTTTATCCATAATTTCCGGTGAAAATCCATCGTCCGTTTGTGCAATCGTTAGACCTGTTCCAGATACAATATAGTATTGTTGGTCATTAGTAGAAGAACGTATCATCGATTCAAACCAATATCTATAATCGAGGCTAACACGTGCCACACCATATGGATTTAAACTATTATCCTTCAATACATAATATAACGAAAGTAAGTATGTACTTGTCGAGGTATCTCGAAAAATATCGTTGTTATCAAACGGCACCCATAAGTAGGTGGTATCACTTGTCAATACTTTATCAAACTGACCTCGAACTCTTTGATAATTAAACGTTTCTTTTGGCAAATAGGAACTATACACACTGTTTTTTAAATCAATTACCATAAAGTAAGTACTAGGGCTATATAAAAAGAAACTAGTACCCAAATCTCTAAACTTCTCTTCCATTAAACGAGTATTTACAGCCTGGCCTCTCTTGTCTGGATCCTTCAAAATTGAACGCACCGTGGAATCGTGTTCCAAGAACAATGCTGTTCTAAACGCAATACTCATTTGATCTTGTAATGATTGTTTCAAATTGTCTAGCTGAACAGCACTCTGTTTACTGACCTCTACTTGAATCATATCTTCAATTTTCGAGTAGGCATACATATTTATTACAAAAAACGGAAGTAATATTAATAAAACAAAAGCTAAAAACAAACGGTTTTTAAGTTTCTGTGGCCAAAAAAATTTAAGAACTTTTTTCAAACTTTCAGCCCCCATATTTTTTTATCCTAACACTTGCTTGTTTGAAACAATAACTTTATACCTTCGATTCCTCCTTTTTATTATTTACGATTTGAATCTTTGTTTCTTTATAGATCACTATTAAACGACCAATTACCTTTACTATCAAATTATATACCGTAATTTTACAATTAGTAAATTGTAAAATTGCTAGATAAAGCAGCCGAAGTACTATTTTACAGTTATAACAAAATAAAACATTAACACAAAACCTCTTATTGAAGTAAATTTTTAGAAACCACCTATACTATATTCATTCGTTTAACCTTTTTATTCAAAAAGTGGAATGTAAAAGGAGAAACAAAAAAGGCTACTCAGAACATGATTCTGAATAGCCCTGCACTTGAAGTACTCAAAATATAGTAAGCAAACCATACAGACTACTTCACCAGATTAAGTTCCTCTGCACGTCTTATTGCCTGAGTACGTCGTTTTACACCAAGCTTTCCGTAAATATTAGACACGTGACTTTTAATGGTCGATTCACTAACGAACAATTGGTTTGCGATATCCTTATTCGAATATCCGCTGTAAAGCAATTGTAATACCTCTAATTCCCGAGTCGTTAGCGTTTCTACCACACCAACTACAACACGATTATCCTTTCTAGGTTCCGTCATCTCTATTGATGCAGATACTACTAGAGAATCACTAGTTTTCTGGCCTTGATTAATATATTGCAAGTATGCAAATCTAGTTATCATAAGTTGGATCATTTCAACGGAGTGACTAGAGAAAACATCAGAGAGAATGCGACTTTCTAAGTAGAGCACCCAAGGCTTAGATTCAACCTGCAGCTTCACTGGCATGCACAAAATGGACTTTACCTCATTAGCCTTAATATATGGAATTGATCTATATTGACCTGTAGCAGCCTCTTCCAGCAAGATTGTTTCTTCCGTTCGATCCACATAGCGAAGGATAGGTAAAGCTGCAGTATCCTGTAGTGAAATTTCAGGATCTAGCGACTCTGTAGAAGCAAGCAGATCAAATTGATCTTGATCAAGTCGCAGTAGTAGTCCTCGCTCTGCACCGGTCTGTTGTTGAATCATTTCAAGTAATTTGTTTAAAGCATGGCTGTAATCTTGCTTATATTCTAGCTCCTCCAGCCATCGCCAAGCTTGCTCTGCATATTCGATCATAATTGAATCGCTATGATTCTTTTCAATCTTTGGAGATATTGACTTAATTTCAACAGTCGAATCAGCTTTCTCGATGCTTTCCCCTAAATTACGATTGATCATCAATTGCGGATAATTTCTTCTCAACTGCTCTGCTTTAGCTTGCGCTCCCCATTTTCTATACGCTGTCAAGGCGTCCATCAATGAAATGATAAACCCAGAATCAACGCCTTTAGCTTGATAGGCATCAGCCTGTCTTTCATATGCGATACCCTCTAACAGCCAGTGTTCTTCACTTTTAGCCTGCTTGACAGCAAGATCATAATCTCGTAATGCTTTTTCTAAGTGAGCATTCAATCGACTTGCCTCGGCTTTTACTAAATAATAGGATGAGCTTTGGAAACCGTGTGCCCCTTTCCAGCCCTTCATTTTATTTACGCATTTAAGCACAATCTTTTTATATCTAGCTTTTTGCTTGGGATCGCTTATTGTTTTGTATAATTCTACCGCTAACATAGCCTCATAAATACGTAATTTACGAATGCGCATCCAATCTGGCTTCAGTTCCTTGGCACGAGCACATTGTATCCATTTCATACCGATTTCATATTCGCCCGCTAGATAAGCTTGCTCGGCGCGCTGTATGGCAATGAAATTATCTATCTCTTCAGGCTCTCCGTTCTCATGAAGCTGTATAAAGTAGTGCTGCCCCGCTTCACTCATCCAAGCATGATAATAATCGACAGCATATTTTTTGTAATGCATGGTGCTAATATTGAATAAATATTTTTTTTCACCCTCGAATATACGCAGCAATTCCTCTAAATGACTTATTTTTCCTTGATTGCAAACCATAAAGGTAAGTGCAGCAAAATTCACAAACATTGTATCAGATTTATCCATCGCAGCATGAATTGTGTTTAATAGAACTATATCCGTCTCAAATGGAGCCTTCCATTGCTCTACCATACTATACGCATACATGCTGTGCAGGCTTTCATTGTTCGAGCTAGGCAGCAATAAGCTTAACTGCTTGAACATATCCTTAGGCCAATAAGGATATCCAAGTGTAAATACGCGCTGTATCAATACCTCATAAGACGATATTAAATCCACTAATGAATCATTGATTCCCTTTTTTAGGCCACAACGAATAAACTTTGAATAGGAGATGAGCAGCTCAACCGGGTTCACTATTAGCAATGCAAAAAAATGGCTCCCCATAATTTTACATTGAGCATAATATGCCTTGTCCTCACAGAGCTTGATATTTGACAAATCACGACGGTATTCACGTATTTTATTTATAGTGAGAGCCGTTTGCACAAAAGCATTAAAAAGATTGGAACTGCTCTTTGCTTGCAACCCAAATCTCATCAGACCCTGCTTTGCAGCAGCTACAGCCATCTCGTTACGGTGAAAGGAGTTAAATTCTAGTTGATGTATACATGCAGCCAAATAATCATCGTCATCAAGCTGATTTAGATCATGCTCCACTTGTTTAAAATACTGCTTTGATTCCTCAATTTTATTACAGTAAGCTAATGACATGGCTAGGTAAAGGGTTGTCCGGTGTGTTAATTCTGGTATGTTCAGATCGGGTTGATTCAGGGCATGCAAGGTAAACTTGAAGTCCTCCGTAGCCTGTTTATACTTTTTACCTTTATATGCATGCATCCCTCTATTAAAGTTTAGCTGGGCCAGTTCTGCTAATTGATTCTTTGTTAGTAATTGTATGGCATGATTCATATGATAAAGGGCTAACTCTGAGGCGTTAAATTCTAAATTTTCTGCTATTTTTAAATGTATGGCAGCTCTTCTCTGTGCGTCCATCGATTCATAACAATGCGCTTGAAGCTCATTCATTAAGAACATACAATCTTCTTCAACTTCATCCAGGTAAGCAATTATTCCTTCCCTAATAGCAAATTGCAATTGCAACTTAACATAAGCAACGTCAAGCTCTAATGTCTGAGCTAATGCTTTAACCGAAAATTGATTACCTAATACAGACGCAAACTTTAAACATTCAACCGATTCTCTTGGTAGCCTACTTAAGTTGTCCTTAAAGACGAGTAAAATGTTATCTGCATAGGAAAGATTTAACATCGAGCCGAAGTTCCATTGCCAATCATGCTTTTGTTCGTCATAATAAAAAACCTTCTGTTGCTGCCATTGGTTGAATAAAGAAATAATATGCGCAGGATTTCCTTGTGACGAGTGATATACAATTCTACTTAATTGACTAATTCTAATGGAATTTTCCTGACAGGCATATGCAACCCATTCCTTAATTTGGCTATACGTAAGTGAGTTCAATTCCAATGCATGCGGATGAAAATTTAACAGCAGCCTTTCATCGCAGACTGATCTCCTGCAAGCTGCTACAATCAACATGCTTCCGCATAGCCTGTTTTGTGCTAATTTACATATGAATGCGTAGCTCTCTTCGTCTATATACTCAAGCTGATCGATCACAATCGCTGCAGGCTTAACAAACCGACAAACAATATTGACAACCTGCTGACAAAAATCAGGATCAAACGTCGATAACTGTTCATCTTCCGGACAATCCATTTTCCATAAACCCGAAGATAAATGTCTTAATTGAGCTAACGCTTCACCCTGCTTGCTCTCTAAGGATGCAATACAAGCTTGAAATGTCTCGTTGTCCTGCTCTAGCAATTTTTGTATCAAGCGCTTCTGAAGTTCTTTCACAAAAAAGTAAGGCTCTTTCCCGCCGTCTGTACATTGGAGAGAAATGACGGTAAGCTTCTGCTCTTCCAGCAGATCTTGGTACTGATTCAACAATGTCGACTTACCAACTCCGTCGTCTCCATAAACGATATAAAGGTGACCATCGGCTGAACTGCCTAGCTGTTGTCTATAACTTTCCAGCTGAAAAAGTTCATCTTCACGCTTCATAAGATAACCGAGCAACTTAAACCGCTGTCTAGTATCACCTATCCCTAAATTAATATGCTCATGTCCTTCTTTAATAGCGGCTTCAAGCTGCTTCAGGTCATACAAGACCCCATATGCAGTTTGATATCTTTCATCCGGGGATCTATTCAATAATTTACAAATGATAAAGTAAATAGATCTCTCGTAAATCCCCGTTTCCTTTTCGTAAGTAGCCTTAGCTTTTTCGTATAGATGATTAGATCCCCATTCCTGGTCGGTATTCGTTTCGTAAGTGCGTATACCGGTAAACAGCTCGTAGAGAATAAGTCCCACAACATATAAATCACTCCGAATATCTGGCTTTCTATTCAAAATACCCTTCTGTTCAGGAGCCATGTAAGGTAATTGTCGCTCACCAGCATAACTACTCCAGTTGAGTATACTGCCGTTGGAAGAAATATAGATTTGTGTGGGGTGAAGATTGCCTATTGCACCCTGTATTTGATGCTTTTGATGTATACTATCCAGAAACTGAATAGCTAAATGAACGAATAGCGAAGGATCCATCTCAATTTGTAAGCGCCAATGATATAAAGAATTTTGAGTTGATAGCTGCATATTATAATTAATAGACTCCTTGTCTAGTTGTAATATTTTAGTAAATCACTAGCTACCATTTTACACGAAAACATCTTACTCTTCTACAAGCATAATATACTATAATACAAAAATGCATATATTAACACAAAAAACCACAGGATATGGTATTTAACCCATTCCTGTGGTTTTAATAATATCAAACATTGTTAATAATTTTAGAATTAGTCTATCATTTCTGAAACATGCAGTAGATTATGAAGCACTTTTGTTACCTCTGCACGAGTGATTGTTGCTTGTGGAGCTAACTGAGAATCGTTGCGTCCCTTCATAATTCCTAGTGCTACTAACTGCTGAACACTATCCTTTGCATACTTAGCAATCTGATCTGCATCCTGATAGGCCGTCAACGCTTGTTCATCGTTCGCCATCTCTAGATTAATCAGCTTCACTGCACGCATGGTCATCACCATGGCTTGTTCACGAGTCAAGGAATCATTAGGTCGGAATGTACCGTCAGTGTATCCATTAATTAATTTGTAGCTAGTGGCAGTTTCAACAGCACCAGCATACCATCTGTCCGACGTTATATCTGTAAAGTCACCTTGATATTCAAGCTCAGCAAGACCCAATGCACGAATAAGCATAGCAGTAAACTCTGCACGAGTTACATCTGCATTGGGATCAAAGCTGCTTGCTGTCTTACCACTGATAATTTGACGAGCACCCATCTCTTCAATGACATCCTTAGCCCAATGAGAGATAATATCTTCAAAGCTTACCTTAGCATACAATAGTGCATATTCACTATTGGTTAAGCTGTTGATACTTGCATACCATTTTCCGTTGTTTTGTACGAACTTGGTAGGCACATGGCGCAGCCCATTTTCTTCGACTACCACTGCAGTTGAAATTTCATCAGGCGTTAAACCTTCTGGTAATTCTATCTCACGATTCACATAGCTATTGAATTGATCCAGCTCTGTTTGGTTGTTCTTTGCTATAATATTGACCGTAAATGATATTGTAGAACCTATAATTGAAGCGTTACGTTGACCTGCTAACCGCTGTGCTCGTTGATTATCCTTTTGTTGTATGGATACAACGATTTCATACTCATCATCCGTTGATAATTCTAACTGTCTCAAGACGGATTCTAATTGGAGAGCTGCAATCGGCAAGTTGTAGTTAGCACCTCTGGTGTTGATATTAATATAACCATTAGGCTTATTAGCAAGCTCTTTCCACATTGATTTATTTAGACTAACCTCGATGTTAGGCGTATTCACATCATTTGCTTGCACAATTAACCCAGTATTCGTTATCGTTGATTTCAACTCAGATCCATTCAACTTAACCACTGGCTTCGTTTCAGCGTTAGGTATTGGTAAACTTCCAGTTCCGCCGCCATTGCCGCCTGTATTACCGCCATTGCCGCCTGTGTTACCGCCATCACCGCCTGTGTTACCGCCATCACCACCTGTGTTGCCACCATCGCCGCCTGTGTTACCGCCATCGCCGCCTGTGTTGCCGCCATCGCCGCCTGTGTTGCCGCCATCACCACCTGTGTTGCCGCCATCACTGCCTGTGTTACCGCCATCGCCGCCTGTGTTGCTGCCATCGCCGCCTGTGTTACCGCCATCGCCACCTGTGTTGCCACCATCGCCGCCTGTGTTGCCGCCATCACCACCGCCTGTGTCGCCACCATCGCCGCCTGTATCGCCTCCGTCGCCGCCTGTGTCGCCACCATCTCCACCATCGCCGCCTGTATCTCCACCATCGCCGCCCGGGCTAGATGAACTTACGACTTTAAATGATCCTAGCTCAGAAACCGCTGAGGTAAAGAATCTATAGCTACCATATTCATCCTCAACTTTTTTCTGCTCCAAAACTCTAAAATAATATGGAAGACCAGGAGTTAAATCTGATACGTTATAGCTATGTGAATTTAATGTAGGATCTTTATAAGTATAAGAATAAATTAAATCATAGTTAAAGCTAGGGTCTGCTGAGATAATAAGCACGTCCTGATAACTAGAACTATACTCTGACGCATTCTCTGCAAGCTTCTCATTAGCCGAAGCATCCCATGCTAGCACAACTTGTTCCTCAGCACCGTCCTGAACAAAGACGCTAGCGTATACTGGGGAAGTGATAGAGATGACATCATAATGCTGTTGCTCACTCGTTATGTGTATCGCTTGAAAAGTAGCTGGAGCAGCAACAATTCCTGTGTCTTCAACAGTTGCAATCTTCACTGCGCTATATAGCGCAGTCGGCAATTCAAATTCAAGATCTGATCCATAAACTCCAGCATAACCTCCGTACTCTGTTGCTTGATAAAGGTATTCGCTATCGAAAATATCTAGGGTTTGAATGAATATGCTGCCCTTGTCATCTATAATGATCTGCATCGTTGCAAGCACATTTCCATCCCAGCCTTCCACATGGCTGAACTGTACGACTGCACGCTGCCAGTCATCAGTACTCAATTCTACAAAACTTACATTTGATGGATTTAGGAATGGAAGGAATACGAAGCCACCATCTCCAAAGCCTAGTCCAATATAATTATTATTATTAATGATTGTCATTTGGTTGACCACATCATCTGATGAAAGCGGAAAATCAAAGCTTAAATTCGTCGTTGCTATACCTTCATCATCGAAAACCAAATTGGATGTAGCACCAATCTCGTTCATTTCGGGGAACTCATACAAGGTTGGATTCATACCTTTTAAATTACCATCAGCTAGCTTGAAGCCTTCTAAGGTTATGGCCTGAGCATCTCCATTATACTGGTCAACTATTAATAGACCATCCGATGTTAATTGATTATGATTGCCTCTAACATCTAGATCTACATAGAGAAGATGCAATCCTGCACGGTTGTAAATCGTTACACTGCTTTCACTAATATCATAAATATAGCCAGTTGACTCCTGATACAATCGTCCATTAACATAACTAACTAGCTCCATAATATCATCTGGAGTTACAGTGCATTCCTCGAAATTAAAGGTATAAAGCTGGCCTTGCTCTTCTTCATACCAGCCCTGATTCTTTTTACTCTTTACAGCTTGTTCTGCTGCATCCCAATACATGTCATTGATATATGGAGCTTTTTCTAATGAGCCTAACTCCGTAGCTGTGATGGATTCAGTTTCTGCATTGTACAATAATTCATACGAATAATAGTTTGTATACTGTATATATTCATCTTCATCATCATTATAAAAATCATTTGTTCCTGCTATAACGACTCCTTTATTCTCTACAGCTACCACATGCAATTGGTTATATTCTCTAGGTCCTTCCGGATAAAGAGCATCCTTCATAGTTAACGTATCTATAAGCTCAAGTGAGCTTGCGTCATAAACATATATATACTGATTATCGTGCAATAAAACCATATTATTATATAAAACCAGTTCATACACGTAATTGGTCGAAACCGACTTCACATGAACTCCATGTTTTGTGAAAAGATGTAATAGTTCATTATCTTGGTCTACGACATACACATCCCCGTTACTGCCAATCCCATACGTGTAGTAATCAGAGATCGGGGTAAGTTGCTCCTCTGGACCATAGCTGGTTGATGTTGCATGATAGCTCTCACCGTCTCGTTCAAACTTTATCACTCGTGGAACGTCAGCTTGCTGGATATAAAGATTCATATCATTGTCAATTGCAATGGTAGCGATCTCACCATTCGTGAATTTACCTTCAATCGGTATAATATCAATATTGTAATCTGAGCCTAGTGATGTATAGAGCATTACGTGAGGTGTGTAGCTTGCATCCTCTGTATCATCATGACTCAACGTTACACTTGCGGTATATCTTTGATTGGGCGAGCTAACGATTTCGGAATAGTAGCTTCCCGCTTCCTTCGTTGAATATTTACATTCCTCAGTTTCTTCGCAGGATTGCGTTGCATAGTATAACGAACTCTTTGCGAGTTCATCAACAACCACAATTTGACTTGTATCTCCTGTATAGCTAAAGTCGTTTGTATAGGTATTCATGATATATAAGCCTTCTGCCGTTCGCGAAAGACTATGCACCAAATTTTCCGCATAAAACTTCCCAAATTCATATGCAGGACTAGAGATTATACTTAGATCAGCGGCATTAATTGCTATATAATCATTTCTCTGAACCCCATGATAAGCGATTCCATCAGCCCCTATAGAAACCTCTGGCTTAGTTTGATATCCCATAATGTCCCATTTATGACTTGCTAAGGATCCTGTATTCAGATTATAAATCGATACATCAAAGCGTCCACCATTAAAGTTTGTGCCTGCCTTAACGATATATAAATAAGGAATATCATTATTCTCAAAATAGCTAATTTCTTCGATTTGATTATACAAATAAGATGGGTAGTTTTCATTTATCTGACGGATTAAGTTATTTAAAGCATGTATGTCGAACAACCGTTCCCAGGAACTTCCGTCATTTGAGTATTTCAGTACTCTATTCTCTTCCCGATCGAGAATAATCACATCTCCTGTAGAAGTAACTACAACACTGTCGGCCTTCTCATAATAACCATTATCCTCAAGAGAGAATGAAGCATCGTCCGTTATCAATGGAACTGATTCGAGCTTTAATTGCTCATGTACAGGATACTGTCCATTAATTGAACTGCTAGAGGCGGAAGCCATCTGTGTCGCACTTACACCGATATTCCCAAGTGTCATACTAATGACAAGTGCACTAATTAGAAACCATTTACTTAAGCTATTCATAATTTTCTCCTTCGTATGCAGTTTATTACTGAGTATGTTAAATGAAATCAGTAGAACTAACCTCATACGAAAGTATGAAATGCTTCATAATAAGCTTGAAACGCTGTAATGATGGGGCTTCGCTGGCATTACGCTAACCTAGAGAAGCATATATTACACGTAGAAGAAGGTAAGAATATGTGGGATGGTGCTGGGGATGGGGATCAGGTTGTGGTGAAGGCTCCTAAAACCACTAGTAGCAAAAGTAGCTTATACATTGAGGAAGAGTTATATGAGGGAGCTACGAATCAAGTGATACAGAAGCTGATTAACTGTTGTAAACATCGCACCGAGAAATCAATCTTATAAAAGACCGGAACAAAGCATTTGCTCCATTCCGGTCTTTATAACGAATTAAGGAAACCCTCTTATTTTGAACGATAAATTCGCGCTTCATACGGTGCAAGTGTCATTTTTTGTTCATAGGCAGCTGTCTGCTCAAGATTGCTTAACAATAATTCAAAATTATAGCTGTTTAACTGCTCAGGCAGTGTAATCTGCGCTTCACGCCCAAACATATTAACGATAATCACTGCTTTTTCGCCGTTCCATTCGCGAGTATAGGCATAAACTTGCTCATCCTCAGACAGAATTAGGTCGTATTTTCCGTAGATGAGTAGCGCATCACTTTTGCGCAGTTTAATCATTTTTTTGTAGTAATTTAGGATCGAATGTTCTTCCTGTTCTTCTGCAGCAACGTTAATCGTCTTATAGTTTGGATTAATTTTCAGCCAAGGCGTACCTGTTGTAAAGCCTGCACCTTCTTCATCATTCCACTGCATCGGTGTACGAGAATTATCTCGACCGTTCACCCAGATTGGTTCCATTAGTTCTTCATGAGATTTTCCGTTAGCTAATCCAATGCGATATGCATTTTTTGCAGATACATCGTCATAATCATCAATTGAGTCAAACTTCGCATTGGTCATCCCAATTTCTTGACCTTGATAAATAAACGGTGTCCCTTGCATGAAAAAGAACAAGGTAGCCAGTGCTTTCGAGGACTCTAACCAATAAGTTTTGTCATCGCCCCATACGGATACAGAACGCGGTAAGTCATGGTTCTCAAGAAATAATGCGTTCCAGCCCATTCCTTCTAAAGAATTTTGCCAACGCGTATACACTTCTTTTAACGCTAGCAAATCCAGTTTACCACCTGTTTCTTGACCCCAAAGACCATTCGCTTCAAACTGGAAGATCATATTGAACTTTCCGTTTTTCTCGCTTACCCACTCATCCGCATCCTGAGTCGTTACTCCATTGGCTTCGCCGACTGTCATAATGTCATACTTGGAGAAAGTTTCACGATGCAGCTCTTCCAAAAACGTTTGAATACCGGGCTGGTTTAGATGATATGGGAATGAAGATACATAATCCAAGCCCTCTGGATTCGGCAAATCAGGTAAGCCTGGTTTCTTCTTAATATGTGAAATCGCATCTACACGGTAACCGTCGATCCCTTTATCAAGCCACCAGTTGACCGTTTCAAAAAGCTCCTTGCGCACTGCGGGGTTTTCCCAATTCAAATCAGGCTGTCTAGCTGAGAATAAATGTAAGTAGTATTGATCACTTATCTCGTCATACTTCCATGCAGATCCATGAAAAATGCTTTCCCAGTTATTCGGTTCCTTGCCATCCTTGCCATCTCGCCAAATATAATAATCACGGTAAGGGTTGTCCTTACTTTTTCTCGACTCAATAAACCAAGGATGCTCGTCAGAGGAATGGTTAATTACAAGATCTAAGATCAGCTTCATTCCACGGGCATGGACTTGCTCCAGCAACTCATCAAAATCAGCCATTGTACCGAAATCAGACATAATATCCTTATAATCAGAAATATCATAGCCATTATCATCATTTGGTGACTTAAAGATCGGACAAATCCAAATGACATCAATACCTAAATCTTTAAGATAATCAAGCTTGGAAATAATCCCTTGAATATCGCCGATTCCATCACCGTTTGTATCTACAAAGCTTCGAGGGTAAATCTCATACGCAACGGCTTCTTTCCACCATGTCTTTTTCATACAACTGACCTCACTTATTTTTCGCATAATAAACCAAAGGTGAATTCAATATATGCTAATTTCACCTTTGGCTATATCTCTTGTTGCTTCATTTATTTAATAATGGCGACGAAAGCCTCATATGGCTTTAATACATAGCTATCTAAGGAAATTGCAGTTGTATTATAATTAGAAATAAGAATTTCTTGTACATTGTCCTCTATCTCAAACTCATTTTCCTGATTAGACAGATTACATACAACCAACCATTTTTGATCCTTATAGATTCGATAATAAGCAAAAACTTCAGGAGCTGTATTCTCAAGTAGAATGTATTCTCCCCAGACTACGATTTCATTATCTTTTCGTAATCGAATCAACTTCCGATACGTATTAAAGATAGACTGCTCATCTTTCATAGATTGTTCAACATTAATCTCTACATAATTAGGATTAATATGAAGCCACGGACTTCCACTCGTAAATCCAGCATTTATTGAGCTATCCCATTGCATAGGAGTACGTGCATTATCTCGTCCCTTAGCGTTGATTGATTCAATAATTTGTTCCTTAGTGTATCCCTTCTCAATACGTTCATGATACATATTGATCGTTTCAATATCATTAGCTTCAGAAATATCATGGATTGGATAGTTGGTCATACCAATCTCTTCACCTTGATAAATATAAGGAGTGCCCTTCATTAAATGAAGCAATATAGCAAACATTTTACCGCTCTCTACATGATATTGCTTATCATCTCCCCAGCGAGAAATAATACGAGGAAGATCATGATTATTCCAGAATAAACTGTGCCAGCCTTGATTGCCTAACGAGGTTTGCCACTTTGATAAAACCTTTTTCAATTCTAGTACATCTAATTTTTTCAAATCCCATTTTTCCGCTTCCTGATCGAGCATGATATGTTCGAATTGAAATACCATAGATAGCTCTTCGCGTTGTGGGTCAGAGTATAGTTTCGCAATCTCTGGTGTAGCTCCCCAAGTTTCGCCAACTGTTAATAGATCCTTGCCACCAAATGTTTTCTTGTTCATTTCCTGAATATATTTATGAAGATTGGGGCCATTTCCAGTGATCTCTAGGTCAGGAATTTTCCCAACTAGATCAATAACATCCATTCGGAAACCACCAATGCCCTTTTCAATCCAAAAATTCATCATATCGTAGACTTCTTGACGAACAATTTCATTTTCCCAGTTTAAATCTGGCTGCTTTCTACTAAACAGATGCAGATAATATTGTCCAGTGACCTCATCATATTCCCAAGCAGAACCACTGAATATTGACAGTAAGCCATTGGGCACATCATTATTAATCGGATCACGCCAAATATAGTAATCGCGATATCTGTTATCTTTGCTTTTTCTAGCTTCAATAAACCACTCATGTTCATCAGATGTATGGTTTACAACTAAGTCCATAATGATTTTAATATTTCTTTGATTTGCTTCAGAAATCAAAGTATCCATATCTTCCATCGTACCAAACTCATTCATGATCGCTCGATAATCACTAATATCGTAACCATTGTCATCATTAGGAGATTGATAAACAGGAGATAACCAAATTGCATCTATACCTAAATACTGTAAATAATCAAGTCTTTGAATAATTCCCTTTAAATCACCTACCCCATCGCCATCGCTATCTTGAAAACTACGGGGATAAATTTGATAAATTACTGAATTATGCCACCACTTTTTTTCCATTCTTCTTCCTCACTCTTATATATGATTTGATCTTATCCCTTAACTGCTCCTGCTGTCATACCTGCAATAAAGTAACGCTGAAGGAAAATGAACAATATGATTAAAGGAAGAACAGCAATTAAAGAACCAGCAAACACAATGCCCCATTGCGTTGTATATTGACCTTGGAAGGTTGCAAGTGCAATCGGTAATGTTCTTTTTAGTGGATCATTAATAATGGTCAGCGCCCATGGAAACTCTTCCCAAATTGTCAACATATTAAAGATAATGGCTGGTACAAATGCTGGCTTAGACAACGGAAGAATAATAGAAATAAATAGACGCAACGAGCTTCCACCATCCATATAAACTGACTCGTCAATGTCCTTCGTAATTGTGTCAAAGAAACCTTTAAGAAGGAAAGTTGTAAACGGAATTGCTCCCGCTGCGTATACAAACACTAAACCCCAATACGAATCAAACAAGCCTAATTTATTAATCAAAATAAATTGCGGAATGATTAACGTTAAGCTTGGAATAACTAAAGCCGCCATTATAATTGAAAAGGATAGATTCTTCCCTTTAAATTCAAACCTTGAGTACGCAAAAGCCATTGTAGATGAAAAAACAAATAAAAAAACAAAGCTGAGCAGAGTAACAAGTACACTATTACCTAAATAAACTGAAAAGCTCTGACTAGTCCAAGCCTGAATAAAATTTTGAAACGTAGGCTCAGAAGGAAACAGCTTCGGTGGATACTCAAATAAGAAAGTAGCCGGCTGTAGCGCTGTCGATATCATAAATATTAAGGGATAGATTGAAATGATAGCCCCTATTGTTAGAGCAATCGCTGTCGTTGTTTTTTTAAGGAATTCCATAGTGCCATCCCTTCTAATTTAATTTATTAATCTTGAATTGTATGAACGTGAGAACAGCAATGATCGCAGCAAATGTATAGGATAAAGCTGAAGCATAACCTAAATCATACTCTGTAAATGCTTTACTATACATCCATGTCAGCATAACCTCTGTCTGATGGACCGGCCCACCTTTTGTAATCAAGAAGATGGAGGTGAATACATTAAACGCTCCGATAATCAGCATTATTTGCACAAAGAATGTTGTGAATTTAATTGAAGGTAGCGTAATATAGCGTATTTTTTGCCATGTATTACTACCATCCAAATCAGCTGATTCATATAGCTCCTTCGGAACATTTTGAAGTGCTGCTAAGTAAATGACCATAGCCCAGCCTACACCTTTCCAAATCCCTAGCATACTAATAACAGATAATGCTTTCGCAGGTTCACTTAACCAGCTGATACGAGACTCTGTAAGATGCAGCACATCGGTAATTAAGTAATTCAACAAGCCTTGGTCGGTAAAGATGAACTTAAAGATCAAGGATGCTACAACCCAAGATGTAACTACAGGTAAGAAATAAAACGTACGGAATATTTTAGAGGATTTTGTAGATGCATTTAAGGCGTACGCTACAATAAATCCAAGGATCATCTGGCCAGGCACTGAGATTAGGCCGTAAATGATAATATTCTTTAATGAAATCCAAAATATTGGATCCTCTATAACGCGAGCATAGTTTTCTAAGCCTACGTAAACGGTATGATTGATATTGGATAGTTTAAAATCGTAAAAGCTGTAAAGAAAGTTACGTAGCAACGGGTAGATAAGAAATAAACAAAAGAATAAAAAACCCGGTAATAAAAACAATACGCCGCTCCACTTCTGTTGTTTCACGGTTCCTCCTCCTTCTAATAAACAAGACACCTGTAATCTAAACGATAAACCAGGTGCCTTGTTCTGGTGTCAGTTACTTCTTGAGAAGAGCGTCGATTTTGTCGGCAGCTGCATCTAACTCAGCTTGAACATCCCTGTCAGATAAGAAAATAATAGACATCGTGTCGCTTAGAATCGTATCTATTTGCGGCCATTGTGCAATTGGCGGACGAGCCTTAGCTGTTTTTAATTGTTCTAAGAACGGTGTAAAGTAATCAATTGCTTTAATATCCGCATGTTCAATAGCTTGAAGATTTACAGGAATTTGACCTACACGACCCATTTCTACTTGAGCATACTCGGAAGTAAGGAATTTAATAAATTCCCAAGATTCTTGCTTATGTGCTTTACTGAAGATACCAATATCCTCTCCGCCCAATACTTGAACAGAACCAGCAGAACCTGCAGGGAATGATGCAGTCATAGCATTAAAATCTTGAAATTGAGATTGGAATTGCGCGAAAGCCCAAGGACCTTCAACCATCATCGCATACGTACTATTCGCATGACCTTCTGTTACTGGAATATCTCCCTGTTTAAATCCAGACAGTTCTCCAGCATTGTACTTGTCACGAAGTTTAGTAATAATATTTACTGTTTCCGCTGAGTTTAAATAACCTTTAGCGGTATCGAACTCAGGAGACAATACATCTCCTCCATTACTCCAAATCCAAGGAAGAATGTTCCATCCTTGCAATGCTGGTTCACCAAATCCCCAGCCATTACCATTAGTTGCCTTCAGTTTACCCAAAGCCTCAAAGAACTCATCTGTAGTTGCTGGAGCAGCTGATAATCCGGCTTGTTCAAACCATTCTTTATTCCAAAACATAACTTTAGTATTTGTATTTAGTGGTAAAGCATAGTAATGATCGCCTACTTTAGCAGTAGAAGTTGGGCCTTCAAGGAAGTTTTTCGAAACTTCCGCGAAATCAGAAAACTCTTCATCTAATGCCACTAATAAATCAGTTGCTTGGAATTCTGGAACCCAAATAATATCAAGACGTGCTACGTCTGGAAGCTCATTTACACTACCACCAATTTGGATTTTTTTATGAAGCTCATCCCATGGAAATGCAACAGCATTCACTTTAATACCAGGGTTTTCTGATTCAAATTTCGGAATAAGTACATCCGTTAATACTTTCTCTTCAGGTGATGCAGAACTATAATGATGCCAGAACGTTAGCGTTACATCTTTACCTTTATTATTATCTGAAGCTGCTGTTTGACCAGCATTTTCGTTATTACCACATGCAGCTAGAAGCGCAATAATTAAAATGAAAATCATAGGGGATAGCCATTCGCTAAAGCGGTTCGTTTTCATGGTATGTCTCCTCAAATTAATATAGTTAATGCTTACGAAAGATTTTGTTTGAAAAGTATAAATTGATTAGATACAATGACATCTTTATTGGTAGCAGAGAAGGTGATTGGCGAGCTTTGCATATTTTGTATATTTAAAGAAGTCATAGCTTCACCAACAGATTTTTCAGTATTTGAAAAGTTAACAATCAAATTAAATGTTTGTGTATTTAACCTGCGTTTAACCAAATATAGTTCTTCTGTTGCACAATACTGAATTTCAATGCTACCCTCTTGTAATGCGCTTTCAGTTGTCTTAAGACTGTTCCACTGCTGCATATCTTTCCAAAAGAATTCATTAGCATAATCTCTATCCCAAGGCATGCATGCACGACATCCAGGATCGTTTTCACCTACAAGTCTCAGTTCATCACCATAATAGATAACAGGATTACCTGGCATCATATATTGGAAAGCAACTAAAAGATTAAGGATATCTGTGCGTTCCTTACATCTTGTCATAATTCGTTCTGTATCGTGACTTCCTAATAGATTGAACATTTGATTTAATTCAGCCGACGAATATCGATGTATAAATCGAACAAGTCTAGCATGAAACTGTTTGATGTTGATGGAACGATCTATGACATAGTCAAATAAAATGGACCTCAAGTCGTAATTCATTACACTATCTGTGCCACCAGTCATCATAAGTGTCTTGGCATCATGCCAAATTTCTGAGATAATAAATGAGTTAGCATTTATTTTTTTTACATGGGAGTTCAGTTCCCGCAAGAAACTGACTTCCACCTCATCGGCAACGTCGATTCTCCAACCATCTATGCCTGTTTCACTTTGCCAGAAGGAAACAATGTCAAAGATGTATTGCTTTACTTGGGGATTCGACGTTTTCAATTTGGGCATCCACTCAAAGTACCACACCGAATCATACTTGTAATTACTCAGCGTAACTGGAAATTCACGAATATAAAACCAGTCGCGATACTGAGAATTTTCCCCGTTTTGTACAATATCCTGAAAAATAGGATGATCATATCCACAGTGGTTTATTACAAGATCGAGTACTACTTTTATCCCTAATTGATGACATTCCCTTGTAAGTTGCTTTAAATCTTCAATCGTTCCGAAGTGCGGATCAATTGTAAAATAATCAAGCGTGTCGTATTTGTGATTAGATTTTGCTTTGAAAATTGGATTTAGATAAAGTGCGTTAATTCCTAATTCTTTTAAATAATCAAGCTTCTGAATAATGCCTTGTAAGTCTCCACCCATCGCATTGTCACGAGTTGGAGCTGTTCCCCACGGCTCTACATCTGCGGGATCATTTGTTGAATTCCCGTTATTAAATCGCTCAGGGAAAATTTGATACCATACTCTGTCGCGAATCCAACTCGGTGAATGAATTGAATCACGATCTCCCCCATTTGGAACCTCAAACTTGACTGTATGCTCCTCTTGGTCAGCCAGTCCATTAGCAGTTAACCATTGATCACGTCCTTCCATATTATACTTAAATGTATACTGAAGGTATCGAACACGAGGTTCCATACTCGTCCAGATAAAGCGGTAATAAGCATAATCCTCTGATTCTGCCCATCGATACATATCAAGCTGCTTCGTTGTTGCTTCTGCACGCTTAGCTTTATTCCACAACGTAATTTGAACATGAGTAGCTTCTTTAGGAAGTTTTAAACGAATGTCCAACTGATTAGGTGCAGTAAGTGTAGTGTCTATTGCAGGATCATGGTAATAACTTGTTATCATGTCATCTTTCCCTTATGAATAATTAGTTACATCAGCCTCTGAAGTCGTGATTTGAATCTGATGTGGAATATCTTTTGCTTGTTCAATAATTGAAAATAGTAAGGATGCTGCCTCTTCACCCATTTTTTCAAGCTCAACTGAAACATAGTGAATTGGTCTTTTAAAGTACTGGAATAATGGATTATCATCGAATGTAGCTAACACAACCTCACGTTGCAGTGCCTCGTTTTTGTTTTCATCGAGCAAGCCGAACAATTGGTCATGTGTACAGCAAATGATAGCCTCCAAATCATGCTTATAAATATCAGCTATCTCTGTCTCAACGAAAGCTTGTAATCCAAATTGAAACATCGTATTCATATAGCCTTGTATCCGCTTCATAATGAATTGATCACGCTTAGCGGTTAGCTTATCGCTGTAGATGCCGATTTTTTTATGGCCTAATTTAAGTAATCGTCTTGTTAGCAAACCTGCAGCCTGTTCGTTATCAACATCAACCCAATGAATATCTTTCCCCTCAACCATACCTTCTCCTAATACAACAAAAGGCATCTTGAACGACTCTAATAGCTTGTGACTCTCATCATCAAACAATGAACTAGGCATAATAATTCCGTCTACTTTGTGCTCACTAACAACACGTTCAAACATTGATTTCCCTTCCGCTCTAGCTCGATGACTCATCATCAAAAAGGAATAATCCTGCTGGTAGACGATATTTTCTATACCGTTAAGCACTTTATAGAAGAACGGGTTAGAAAAAGCTTCTTTATTGGTGAAATCCTGACAAAGACCTATAGTGAATGTCTTTTTTGATGCCAAACCTTTGGCTAACGAATTCGGCACATAATTATATTCTTTAATAATCTGCTCAACTTTTTCCCTCGTTGTCGTAGATATTGCTGCTGAACCATTTAAAACGCGGGATACGGTTGCCTTGTTCACCCCCGCTAATTCAGCAATTCGCTGAATAGTTATTTTTTGAGTCATTTTAATTCTCCTTTGTATTTCGTCACTATGCAACCGGTTGCTGCAATCGGTTGCATTGATATTATATCTAAATTTTTGACATAATACAATCTTTTTATTCTTGTTTTTATTTTCCACTTGTAGCGGATGTTCTCTCCAGTGAGCTATAATATCTACATTCTGACCACACTCTAGTGCTTTTACCTCAATTTACAGTTCCTCACTGTCGCTTAATCAAAACAAAAACACCATCCGCATGCGGATGGTGTTCATGATGGTGGAGACGAGCTTACAATGATTAATCAACATTATTTACTTTCGCATAGACCAGGACTCTACGTCCCATGTTTTTGTTACGAAATCCTCGTAAAAATCAGGCTCATGAGAAACTAAAATAACTGTACCTTTATAAGCCTGTAGTGCTCTCT
>Ga0182739_1000662_pt1 | contig 41423 bp, 60 predicted proteins | sample eDN5th30CBELigBY_FD_128873 | JGI IMG/M metagenome (GOLD analysis project Ga0182739, IMG submission 128873) | Enriched backyard soil microbial communities from Emeryville, California, USA - eDNA 5th pass 30_C BE-Lig BY (version 2) (version 2) | ecosystem: Environmental > Terrestrial > Soil >... | reverse complement strand
CGCGCTAAATCTAAGACGGAATAGGAGGCGGTCATATGGCGACTTTAACCGAATTGTCACAGCGTTTATTCAAACGTTTTAAGGGCGTACCTAATATTACAATCGAAGACGCTACCGACTGGACGGAAGAGGCGATGCTTGAACACGGTTATTCGTCAAATGGAACCGTCCCGTCCGATAAAGAATCGTTAATCCTCTTATACGCTCAATATGAAGGAGCACGTCAAATCTCGATCTCCACGGCGCATTATTTCACGTATACCGACGCAGAAGAACAAGTCGATAAGACGATGGTGTCGGAGCAATATCGTAAACTTTCGTTAGACTTGAAATCCGAGTATGACGGCAAAAAGTCGTCCGTTAGCGGATCTAAATTTCGCGGATTAATTAGGGGCGACCGATGAGTACGCAAGAACAACTCGATAAACAACTCGCCAAGATAGCGATCGACTACCGAAAACTTAACGCCAAGCAGCAGGTATTCGCAATCAAAGAAATCGGACGTGTACGCTTGGAAATCGTCGACATGCTCGCAGAGTACGCAGATAGCGAAGGCATAATCGCAAAGAGGCGCTTAAACTCGTTGCTTCGCGACTTAGAGGCGATAGAAAAGTCGGTAAGGCAGACCGGAATGATCGCGTTAGAATCGATAGTCTCGGAAACTTCGGCAATAACTACGGCAGCGGTTAGCGGTGCAATGACGGAAATAGTAGGCGCGACAGCTTTAACCGGTGTAGTTTTTGATCGAATTGACGAGCGTGTATTGAAATACGTTGTTAACCGATTTGGTGAAGACGGCTTGACGTTATCCGATCGCGTTTGGAACTTAGCGGGAGATCAACGAGACGCACTTAGTCGGACGTTGCGAAGCGGTATTATCCGAGGTGACTCCGTTAATACGATGACGGCTGCGATTCGGAAAGTTTACGAGAATGAGACGTGGAAGATTCGGAGATTAGTAGTTACGGAAGGTGCTACGGCGCAGAGGGTTAGCGAGGCTTATTATGCGCAAGAGAGCGAAGTCGTTCGCGGATTAAAGATTCACCGAGGGCGAGCGAATCGTCCAGAACATAGATGTACGCAGTTAGAGCGGATTGATAAATACGGAATGGGAGCCGGCGTTTATTTACCGACAGATTCCGAAATATTCAATCCTCACGTAAATTGTACATCGCATTACACTTACGTATTAATCGACGAGGAGGTACGGTAATGTTAACGGAAAACGACATCGCATTTATTAAATCGAATCGGTCGGAGCTTGTTCAAAACCGTACCGAATCGATCGAAATTATACACGTAACAGAAGGCGTTAAAGATCCGTATACCGGAGAATCATCTATGATTGAAACTCCGGAAACAGTCGACGTTGTATGGAAGGAATACTCGACGGTCGCGAACGGTGATCGCTCCGTAGTTGCTGGCGTTGAACTACAGCAGAACGACGTTAAAGTTTCGTTTAATAGTGACGTAGATTTGTCGGACGTTACTAACGTTATTAGAGCCGAAGTCACATACGAACTTATCGCGATTGACGAAAAGGGAATCGGCGAGCTTAACCGTTATGAATGCATCGCTAGGCAGGTGGTTTAGATGGCGAGAAGTGGCGGAGTTAAATTCTCCGTAAAGGCGAACGGAGTGGAAGCGGTACTTCGCAAACTTGGTTCGGAAGGTGCAAAAAGGTTAGCGGATGACCTCGATATTGTCGTCGAAAAGCAAGCGTTAATGACCGTCAATGATGCGAAGAACAATGCTCCGCAAAAGGACGGAAATCTTAAACGTTCGATTAAGTTATACGGTAAGCCCGTTAAACTATCGCGGACTATCGGCTCGAATATGCCGTATGCACAGCGCCAGGAATACGAGCATAAGTCGCGCAAAGGTTATTTCCGAAAAGCGTTATGGAAGCGGAGAGAGCCGTTTAGAAAAGCGATTGAATCCGAAATAAAGAAACTTGATAACTAGGCGGGAGGTGTCCGAATGCTCCACGCTATACAATACTCAATTATCCGACATTTAAACGAAACAGTAACGGAATTAAACGACGTCGTATGGATTTATGACGGTGTAACGTTAACTGGTCGTACTAAGCCGTTCGCAATCGTTGAACAAATGCAAGATGATACGACGGTCATAGCGAAAGAACGCGCATATTACGAAACTATCTATCGGTTTCAAATCGGCTTGCTTGCGAGAAGTACCGCCGAACGTGCGAAGTTGACCGAGAAGATGCGCCAGGCTTTATTACAACCGAATATACCGTTATTTAATACCGATGGTCCTACGCCTACAAGCGCAGGCTTTTTTTATTGCGATGTAACCGCAGTAACTCCGATGCCGGTCGAGAATACGGCGGACGAAACGAATAAGCACAAGGTTTACTTTGACGTAGAAGTTCCGGCTATTTACCGGAATGGAAGCGCACAGTTCGAACAATAAAAAGGGGGAATTTTAATGGCACGCGGAGTTAACTTTTTATTATACGTAAACACAGGAACGGAAGAAACGCCGACATGGACGAAAGTAGCCGGACAACGTGGCGGAACATTAACGAGGGAATACGACACAATCGATGTTACGTCGAAGGACAACATGGGATGGTCGGACGAGGAATACGGTAACGCGTCTTGGTCAATCGAAGCCGACGGTCTTTTAGTCGAAGATGATGCCGGATTTTTAGCGCTTGAAGATGCGTTCGAAAACGCTAAGTACGTATTCTGCCGATTTCAAACACAAGCCGGAAACAATTACGAAGGTTCTGCGATTATTTCCGATTTCAGTGTCGAAGCTCCTTACGATGATACTGCGACATACTCGCTTACATTAAACGGCAAAGGCGCATATACGAAAGTTGATGCAGACGTAACACCGTAAGGCGGGCTTCGGCTCGCTTTTTATTTATAACGAGGAGGTAACGGAATGGTCGAAATTACATTAGGCGGTAAGGCGCGCGAGATGCGGTTTTCGTACAAATCGATGCGTACGTTAGAGGCGTATTTTAAACAACCGATTAACAAGATTATGAAGCAAACGGAAACACTCGAATCGCTCGAAGCATTATCGGCATTTTATTACGCATGCTTAAAGCCGAAAGATAAGTCGCTAACTTTCGAAAAGGTCGAGGACTTGCTAGATGAAGCGTTAGATAGCGGAGAAGTATCTATAACGGACTTATCCGACAAGTTGAAAGAGACGATTGAGGGCGCGCAGATTATCAAGTCACTTAACGAAAGTAACGGCGAGGGCGACGAAAAAAACTAACGGAAGCCTCTAACGATAGTTCCTACGATTGGAACGAATTAGAGGCGCAGGCTTTCGCTTACTTAAATTTAATGCCGGAACAACTTTACGATTTAGAGCCGAGGGAATACTCGAATCTTATGCGCGGTTACGAGTTAAAGCGTGAGGCCAAGCGTTATGAAAACGCAGACCTCGTAATTATGCAGATGCGTTCGAAAGATTCGAAGAAACATAAAACGCTAGATTACATCCTCGGAAATAAAGAACGGAAACAAACGAAAAAGAGCGGTCGAGTAGTATCGCTTGATGAGAAACGAAAGGAACTCGATTACCTAACGGAAATTCTCGGAGAGGCGGTGATTAGGTGAGCGGACTCAACATTAGCTTTAAAATCTCAGCGATCGACGATTTCAGTAAAACAATGTCGAAGCTGAATAAAGAAACGTCTAACGCATTTCAAGCGGTCGGAACGCTAGGAGCCGGAATGACCGCAGCAGGCGCCGGCATCGCGGTCGGACTTGGTTATGCGGTTAAAACGGCGACAGATTTTAACGCTCAAATGTCGCGAGTATCGGCGGTATCAAACGCAACAGGCGACCAACTAAACGACTTACGTCAGACGGCGTTAGACCTCGGCGCGAGTACGAGTAAAAGCGCAAGTGAAGTAGCGCTCGGCATGGAAGAAATGGCGAAAAAAGGATTCGAGGTTAACGAAGTAATCGCGGCTATGCCCGGAATTATCGCGGCGGCGGAAGCGTCAGGCGAAGACATGGCGTTAGTATCTAACGTTGTAGCTTCGGCGTTGAATTCGTTCCAACTCGAAGCGTCCGAAGCGTCAAGGGTTGCGGACATTATGGCGATGACTGCAAATAAGTCGAGCGCGGATGTTAACGACTTAGGGTGGAAATGCTGCCCGGTTGCGAAGAAATTTGCAGCATAAAGAAGCAAGTGAATTCGGTGAAGACTAACCTTTTGGCGAAGGTATTTTTATGATAAATTATAGATAAGGATAGCAACGGAAGTCGCGAGCCGTTTGTGATAAGGGTGTTTTCCCGAATACCTTTCCTTACTTTTAATACTTCGGGAAACTACTTTCGGGAGAGTGGTTTTGTGAAAAAAATATGTAAACGATGTGGAGTTGAGTTAGAAATATCTCAATTCGCTAAGAATAAGAATACTAAAGATGGTTACGAAGGTAAGTGTAAGGAATGCAGAAAAGCACAAAGAAAAGAATTTCACACATACTCATGTAAACAGTGTGGTAATACCTTTTCTGCAACTAAGAAACAAGATTTTTGTAGTAATGATTGTAGTGGAGAATTTAAAAGAAACGAGCCGAAGGATTTTGATGATTTCTTTATAAACAACCTACCTGACTATACTCTATTAACGAAGTACACTAAATCAAACGAAAAGGTTACGATAAGACACGATACATGCGAGAAAGTTTTCAGCGCCACTCCAAACAACATTATTAGTAAAAATAGTAGGTGTCCTTTTTGTTTTGGAAATAATGTTAAAAAAGACACAACACAATTTAAGGAAGAAGTGTATAACATAGTGGGCGATGAGTATGTCGTGTTAGGTAGTTATGTTACTAATAAAACTAAATTAGATATAAAACATAACATTTGTGGTTATGTATATAAAGTGAATCCTGACAAATTCTTAAGAGGAAGAAGATGTCCTAACTGCAAAGCATCTCACGGAGAGAGCGCAATAAGAGATTACTTAGAAAAGCATAAAATTTCGTACGAAAGAGAATTTCGTTTCGAGGATTGCAGGTATATTAGGTCACTCCCGTTCGATTTTGTTGTGCTCCATACCGACCAGGTAAAACTAGCGATAGAGTTTGATGGTGAGCAACATTTCATCGAGAAAGAGTTTTATGGAGGGCGGGAATACCTAGAGAAAGTAAAAGAGCGAGACGCGATTAAAACCGAATATTGCAGAAAAAATGATATCCCTCTTTTACGCATCCCTTATTATAAGTTTGACAATATTAACGATATATTGAATGACTTTATTAGAAATCTAGACCTATGTACTTCATAGGTCTTTTTAATTCGCCAAAAGTACGTTAATACCGAGCCAAGCCGTTTAGAAATAAACGGAAGGTGTAACGACTAGGTCAAGGAGTCCTAACGTAGAGTCGAGGACAGTAAAGACCCAAGAGCGCTTGCCACCTAAACAGATATGCTGTAGGTGAAGATATAGTCTGAACTTATAGGAAACTATAAGAACTACCAGATTAAATGTCGGTAGGATAACATATTGATGCATTTAAATACGCTGCACCTTTGGCAAACACACTCGGAATATCGATGGAAACATTAGCGGCAGCAACGGGGATCATGACAGATGCCGGTATGCAGGGTGAACAAGCCGGTACAACGCTAAGAATGGCGTTAATCCGATTATCCGATCCACCGAATGAAGCGGCGAAAGCTATCGCAGACCTCGGACTTACGCTCAAAGACGCTAACGGCGATATGCTTCCGTTCGATAATATTATACAGCAACTAGCGGAAAGCACCGACGGAATGGGTAACGCGGCTAAACTAGCGGCATTATCGACGATATTCGGAGCGGAAGCGGCGAGCGGTATGTTAACGGTAATTGACGCTGGGCCCGAAAAGTTGCGGAAGTTTACGGAAGAACTGGAAAACTCCGAAGGGTCGGCGCAAAAGACGGCAACCGCGATGAAAGATAACTTAAAAGGCGCTGTCGAACAATTGGGCGGAGCATTTGAAACGCTTATGATTTCGATGGGAACCGCGCTTACGCCGGCTATTCAAGCGGTAACGAACGCATTAACTACGTTAATCAACTGGTTCAACGGACTTCCATCGTCAGTACAGTCGACAATTACGATAGTGGCGGCATTGACCGCGGTAGCGTTATTAGTTGTCGGTCCGTTATTGTTACTGGTCGGAATATTACCGATGATAGCGGCAGGCTTTACGGTACTAACGGCGACAGTATTACCGTTTATAGCTTCGATATTGCCTATTATTGGAATCGTAGCGTTAGTTATCGCAGCAATAGTCGGAATTGGCGTTGGTCTTGTTGTGGCGTATAAGAAGGTCGAATGGTTCCGGAATATGGTTAATACGGCGTGGGAAGCGATTAAGACCGCATTTAATACGGCGTTAACGTTTATTAAAGGAATCGTACAAACGGTAATGACTACGGTAAGCGCGTTTATCGGCGAAAAACTAGCGCAAATTAAAGCGTTTTGGGACGAAAATGGCGCGATGATTATGCAAGCGGCGACTAACGTTTGGAACGTAATAAGCACGATTATATCGACGGTCATGAACGTTATTTGGTCGGTAATGCAAGCGATATGGCCGGTTATTCAATTCCTTATTATATCGACATGGGAAGCGATAAAAGGCGTAATCAACGGAGCACTCAACGTGATTATGGGCGTAATCAAAGCGTTCGCGGCGCTATTTACCGGAAACTGGTCGGCGCTATGGGACGCAATCAAGCAAATCATCGGAGGGGCGGTTCAGTTCGTTTGGAACTTAATTTCCGTAATGTTTATCGGAAAGATTGTCGGAGCGGTCAAGATATTCGCTTCGGGAATGAAGTCGCAGATAACGAATTTATGGAACGTAATCAAGACCGTCTTTACCGCGTCAATCGGAGCGGTCAGAAACGCGATAACGTCCGGATTTAACTTTATTAAGTCATTCGTAACCAACACGCTAGGAACGATTCGGAGCGTAATTACTTCGGTATGGAACGGTATCAGATCGGTTATATCGTCGGTCATTAACGGAATAAAGTCGTTTATTACGAGCGGATTCAATGCGATGAGAAGCACGATATCAAGCGTAATGAACGGTATTAAAGGCGTAATTCAGTCCGGTTGGAGCGCGGCGCAGAATTTCTTATCGTCGATTAACTTGGTGTCCGTCGGTAAGAACATTATCCAGGGATTAATTACCGGTATAGGTTCGATGATGGGTTCGTTGATGGATAAAGCGAAATCTATCGCATCGAGCGTAACAGATACGATAAAAGGTGCGTTCGACATTAATTCACCGTCGCGAGTCATGAATAAGGAAATTGGACGTTGGATTCCTCCGGGGATAGCCGACGGAATGCTCGGAAGTATGGATTCGGTAAGCAAGGCGGCGGGTTCCGTTGTTGATGCAGCTATGCCGGAAATACCGAAACCTTCTGCAAATTATACGGCGCAACCAATTCCGGCAAGACAATCGCAAAGCAATTCCGAAGGCGTAAGCATGCGAAGAGTCGAAGCGCTACTCGAACAATTGTTACACAAAGATACGTCAATAAGTATCAACGGTAAGGAACTCGTACATGTAACGTATAACGACTACGACCGTTACGGCGGTAACAAGGTTAAATTATCGGAAAGGTGGGGTTAGCACATGGCGGAAATAAACGAAGGATTTACGTTCGCAGGCAAGTCGACGATGGAATCCGGCTACCGTTTAGTCGGACGTGAAGCGCCATCGCCTTCCGAAAAGGTTATCGTCGAAAGCGTTCCGTTCATGCATGGCGTTTACGACTTTTCGAGCATACTCGGCGAGCGCGTTTTCGAAAATCGTAATATAACGTATCAATTATTACTGCCGAAGCGTTCGTATCCTAGCCGTAAAATAGCGGAGATTAAAATAAAGCAGTGGTTAATGACGGCGGGTATACAACCGTTATACGATACGCACGACATCGGATATTACTGGCTCGGAAAGTTTACGGAAGTCACGGTCGAGGATAGTCATACCGATAACGCGCTTGTCGTGTCGGCTACCTTCGACTGTTATCCGTTTATGGTCGCAGAGCAAGCGGAAGGTAACGATATATGGGATACGTTTAACTTCGAACTTGACGTAGCGCAGACGGTTTCTTACGAAGTTAACGGCTCGAAAGAGATAACGTTGTATAACGTAGGTTCGCGTGGTTCAGTTCCGCAGATTACGGCTTCAAGCGCGATGTCACTCGAAAAGAACGGCGTAATATTTAATGTACCAAGCGGAACAACGAAAGACGAACTATTCCGGTTAGAAGTCGGAGAGAATCCGATTAAAATTACGGGCGCCGGCACGATTAAATTCGAATTCTACAAGGAGGTAATGGCTTAATGTATCTCGTTAAAATTTACGATGGTCCAAACGATTCGACCGGCATTGTCGTCCATTCTCCTTACGTAGATGGCGTTAAATTATCTAGCGGAAGTATTACGCAGAAGTTGGTAGGCATTGACGATTTTAGTTTTACGATAAATCCGTCGAATCCAGGCTATCGGAAAATCAAGCCGATGACAACGTTAATTAAAGTAACAAACGCTAAGACGGGAGCGGTCGAGTTTGACGGTAGAGTATTACAACCGCAGTACGAAATGTCTGACGGAGGTGCGTTCGTAGATTCGTATAATTGCGAATCGAAACTCGCGTACCTTTACGATTCAACGCAACGATTTGCGGAGGTTCACAATACGACGGTACGCGATTTCTTCGCCATGCTTATCGACCGCCACAACCAATCGGTTAGCGAACATAAACGTTTCAAAGTCGGCAATGTCACGGTTACTAATTCGACCGATAACGTGTATAGGTACGTAGATTATACGAAGACTTACGACACGATTAAGTCGAAGTTAATCGACCGGCTCGGCGGTTACTTAGTCGTCCGCGAAGAACTTGACGGAACATATATCGACTATTTGGAATCGGTAGGGGAAGTCAGTCCTACGACGATAAGTATTCGGAGGAATCTGAAAAGTATATCGCGAGACGTCGACCCTACTAACGTTATTACGCGGTTGGTACCGTTGGGTGCGCAAGTTAGCGAAGAAGGCAGTAATAGCGCGGCTAATCCACGCCTTACAATTGCGTCAGTGAACGGCGGAATAGATTACCTCGACGATTTAGCCCTGCAAGCGGAATTCGGCGTGATTGAAGGCGAAGTTACGTGGGACGATGTTACGATTGCGACAAACTTGCTCGCACGCGGTAACGATTACTTGGCGACACAGAAAGCGGCTATCGAGACGTACGATATTACCGCGCTAGACCTGTCACTTATCGGATTGGATATTGAAGGATTTAACGTCGGTAATTGGTATTACGTAGATAATCCGTACATTGTCGATAGAGAATCGCTACAGATTATCGAAAAGGGAATAGACATCGCTAATTCGCAACAATCATCGCTAAAGTTTGGCGAGCAGTCGCGAACATTAACGGAGTACCAAAAGACCGGAAATAAATCGGCGCAAGAAGTAATCGCGCTTAGGCAGACGGTCGAAAGGCAAACGCAATCTATCGGAAATCTAAAGAACGAAATTAACGACGTAAATAACGCAGTAACGACGATTCAGATTACGTTAGAGGAAAACGACATACCGGCACTAGAGAACGCCGTATCCGATTTACAAGACGCGATAAACAGTCTTAACGAAGCTATCGATGCTATTCCGAACTATCAACGTGCGACCGCCGATTCTGACGGGCTTATGAGTAGCGGAGATAAGTCGAAATTAGATTTAGTTAGCGTATTAACTGCGGTAGATTTAGACGCGCTAAAAGCGAAACTCGGCTTAATTACGGTAGTGAATCCGATTGACTTAGACGCATTAGAAGCGAGAGTGGCTGCGCTCGAAAGCGGTGGAACTAATGGCTAAGATAGCGGAATTGGCGAAAGAGGTAAAAGAACTAGCGGAGAAATTAGTTAAGGAGGTTCGTGCTAATGGCGAAAATACCGGAAACGATAAAAAGGTTAGCGGATGATATACGTACGAAAATTTATGGTGCGGAGGTACGGGAGTCCTTGGCGGAAGGTATCGAAAAGTCCGCCGAGATTTCCGAAGAATCTAATGAGCGTAGCAAAACTACGGAAGTAAGACAGGCGCAACTAGAGACGAAATATGACGAACAGATTGCGAATATGACGAATGAGAATCCGTCTATTTCGGAATTAGTGGACTTCCGCACGAGTTCCGTTACGGGGCAAACGTATCAGACGGCGGGGAAGCGTGCGGATGCAGTTGATGCGCAGTTGGCAGACAAAGCGAACCAAACAGATGTTTCAACGCTTCAAACCAAAGGAAGCAAAAAGAAGTTTGTTCTATACGTATCTTCTTCAAAAATCTATGTGGGTATGCGGTTAAACTCAACACAAGACATCCGTTTTGAATTTACTAATTTGAATGTAAATGGCACATGGCAATTCACAAGGATATACCTGTTTAGCAATACTGATAAGTACCCTTCAAATGATTTTACCTCTATCGGAACACCTAAATTAAGTGGTGGGACAGATTTTATATCACCGTTTGTCGTAAAAGCAGTCGCAAACGCTACTGGTGATTGGGTAGACAAAGATACAAGTTTTCGTTTTACAGGTGGATTTCATGATTATAACGGAGGTATTGGAGCACTTTCACCAAACACAGTATTAGCAACTGCAAAAAACTATATCCTAGACATCTTTTATGACAACATAAAAACAACAGTCACAACGGCAGGCTCCTATTATGCTGATGATGTTTATATTAAGGCACAGCAAAGAGTTCAAGCCTACAACACCATGCTTTCAACGGGAGGAGGGCGTGAGGTATTAAACTTAGATGTTGAGTACCGTTTCAAAGAACCTCTTGTGATGGATGTAGATATGTTTATTGAAGCAAGAGAAGATATTGATATTAATATTTGGTATGGATTTATCATGGCGATGGACGGTGCTCATGGTGCTGCTGCTCAATGTAGAATGTCGGGTACTGACGGGAACACAAAAGTAGTTACAATAAATTCAGCATCGGGAACCATTACAAACGTAAAAGTAAATCGTCTTGAATTTATGGCACATGACCGTACTTTTAAAATGATTCAAGAAATCAATAATAACTTTGGATTAGGTGGTTATTACGCTAAAGATGCAGACCAACCTTATATCTCGTGGGCATCAACTAACAAGATTTACCCTTGCCCAATAAAGAAAAGCACTGGGACATATTTGCGAATCCCTTGGGCTTCAGGTGCAAACTACAATTGTAAAATCAAGGTTCTACCTTTTTAAATTAGGATAAAATATTCAAATTTTCATAGACCTCAATTCCTATCTATTATAATATATTGGTAATAATAGGTTTAGGAGGAAAGTTCTTGTATACTGAAGTCAAGAAATTTAGTCGAAAAGTAATGAAAAAATCATTGCATTATACTTTTTGGAAAAGTGAAAAAGCCAAAAGGCTATTATTAACTAAAAAGTATAATGCAATTGAACGTAGTCAAGAAGTATCAGAAAATACGACTCAATACAGTGAATTATATAAAAGATTATCGGCCGGAGACGTTAAAAGGATAAAATTAATTGGTGATAGTATTACTGCTGGTGTAGGAGTGTTAAGTTATTACGAAAATAAGAAAAGTAAGGTAATATTCGATAATAAAAAAGGAGAAGTTTATTACGAACCACATCATACAATCTTGTCTTGGAGTAATTATTTTCGACACTACGTTAATAAAAATTTTCCAAGTGTAGATTTAATCAATTGTGGAATTGGTGGAAAATCTGCTAAATGGGTTAACACTAACAAAGATTATTTAATCAACAATAATGAGGATATAGTATTTGTAATGCTGGGCACAAATGATAGATGGGATTCTTCTTCTTTAGATGAATACAAAACAAACCTAGAAGAATTACTTGACAATATAAGTAACAACTCAAAATTAATGTATGTCCTTTGTCCCCCACCTACTTTAAACGATAACAGATTCTCATTTGGTATGGATGAGATAAACAAAGTTGTTAAAGCTATTTGTGAAGATCAGTGTTATAATTACATTTCATTTTATGATCATTTGATGGAATACTCGAAGAATAATAACATTGAATTGGATAAAATGTTTGAAACAACAGGATCTCATCCTGTGCAAAAAGGATACGACGAAATGTGGCGTTATCTAGGCAGAGAATTAACTTTAATTACAGAATCTTAATATAGGTGGAAATGACGTGAGAAGTAATTTTATTATTTTAAATTTAAAGTTTGGAAAATGGATATTAAACAAAAGAAAATTAGTATTTGTAGACAATTTCTTATGGATGCTTTATAAAATCTGGAATAAATTTTTAATAGATTTTATTTTAGGTACAGAGATTCCCGCAGAAACAGATATAGGAAAGGGTCTTATATTGGCTCACGGTGGGAAGGGTGTTGTTATCCACCATCATGCAAAGATAGGCGACAACGTAACTGTTTATCATCAAGTCACTATTGGTGGGCATGGTCTGGGGAATTTTGATGAAGCTTATAAAGAAGCAAATAAGCATAAGGCTGTATCTGCGCCTGTTATTGGTAATAACGTTACTATTTTCACAGGGGCTAAGATCATTGGTCCAGTAACAATTGGTGATGGTGCCATAATAGGTGCAAACGCAGTTGTTATTAAGGATGTTCCTGCTAAAGCAACCGCAGTAGGTGTGCCAGCTAGGAATATTATAAAATAGTTAATGTTGAATTGGAGAAAAATGCGCAGTAACTAAAATCACGAAGTCACCCTTGCGGTGGCTTTTTTTAATTTGCCGAAAAGGAGGCGCAAACAATGTCGGAGCCAAGCGGGCATGAGCTTAACGAAAAAATCGCAGACATACGCGAATGGTTAGTGCGAATTGATACGAAAGTTGACTACTTTAACGAAGTTAAAAGTACGGCGGAAGAAGCGGAAGCTAAGGCAGATAAGGCGCTAGCTTTATCGGAAGAGAACCGACAAGACATTCGCGACATGCAGGCGAACGGCAAATGGGTTTGGGGGACGATCCTAACGGTAGCAGCGATCCTTGTTTCGATAGGAATCGCAGTTTTCACATAAGCCAGTCGGTCGCCGCGACTGTCCGTTGGCTACGTTACAAAACGCGGCGCCGACCTTAGATAAATTATAAACGAAAGGAAGCGGTTGGACAATGGCAAGCTTCGAAAAATTAGCGAAGTTAAAGGACTTACGAGGCAAGACGAAACGTAAAGGTTCATATACGGATTATGGCGTAAATAGTAAGACGGATATTGCGATTCACCACTCGTTAACTAAAACGGGGAATAGCGCGGCCTTCGCAAACTATCACGTAGGAAGTCTCGGATGGCCGGGAGTTGCGTATCACTTCGTTATCTTAAAAGACGGCACGATTGAATGGAATCATAATCTCGGAATTAAATCGTATCACGTCGGTAATTCAAACAAATTCGCGGTTGGCATCTGCGTAGTCGGAGATTTCCGTAGCGAAGAACCTACGGACCAACAAAAGGCGAGCTTAAAAGCGTTACACGACTGTTTAAAACGCGATATGACGAAGTACAATCGTACTAGAGAGCATCGCGAATTTCCGGGATATGCTTGGAAAGACTGCTGTTGTTTCGATTTCAAAGCGATAATTAACGGAAAGGCTAGCGGAAGCGTTACGGTATCAGCGCCTAAAACGGAAGTTAAGTCCGAAGTGGTCGTTGCGCCTAAACAGATACTTTTACGAAGAGGCGATAAAGGTGCGGAGGTTCGTGCCGTACAGTCCGAACTTAAAAAGCACGGTCACAATATCGCATTAGACGGCGACTTCGGTCCGGCAACAGAAACGGCGGTCAAAGCGTTCCAGAAAGCGCACGGCTTATCGGTGGACGGAATCGTCGGTCCGAATACGTTAGCGGCGCTTGCGAAAAATGCTCCGATTAAGAAGGCGATCAAGTCGTCTAGCTACCCGTTACCTGGCGGAGTATTACGTAGAGGCGACCGTGGCAATTCCGTTAAGCAACTACAACGAGCGCTTAAAGCGGCTAACTTCGATCCTGGTACTATCGACGGAATTTACGGAGGTAATACGGAAGATGCCGTACGCCGATTCCAATCGATGTATGCCGACTTAGCTGATGACGGTGTTTACGGACCTAAGACGAAAAATAAACTAGCGGAGGTGCTTTCGTAATGGAAGAAGTATTATTGTTTGCAACGGTGTTAGCTCCGATTCTCACCGCGTTAGTCCACCTCGTTAAAAAGACAGTTAATTTACCGGTTAATATAATACCGTTAGTAAGTTTCTTGCTCGGAATTGCGTTAGGCTACATCGCGTACCCATTTACGGATTTAGATACGGTTCTGCGGTTGTGGGCCGGAGGGTTTGCGGGATTAGCTGCGACAGGACTCTTCGAACTCGGTACAAAACGGGAAGGTACGACTAAGTAAACGAAACTTTTACGAAGCTCTTGCGTATTACACCGTAAGGCTTCGCATACATATTTAACGTAGCGGTAATCACCGGAAATATAGTATAATAATACCAAACGAAAAGGGGCGGATTACAATGACGGAAGCAAGCGCAAGTTCAACGTTCAAAACGATAGATGTCGTAAAGAAAAAGACACCGGCCGGAGCAGTCGGTAAATTCATCGGAGTTTCACTCGGAATCTTTGGCGTCATTATTGGCGCGGCTTTATGTCTGACGATTATCGGAATACTTATCGGATTTCCGTTAATGGTTATGTCGGTAGGCTTAATTATCGGAGCGCAAGGATTCCAGCAAGTTAAATGCGCTCACTGCGGAAAACGTACGAAAGTATTGAAAACGAAAGAAAACTTCGATTGTCCTAAATGCCGTCAACTAACGGTGATTAATTGGCGATAAAATAACGAGGCGCTTCGGCTTAACGGTCGGGCGCCTTTTTTTTGCGTTTATATATCGAAAAACTTATCGCGGTCAACGTCGTGGCCCATCGACTTTAACGCTCGCTCCACTTTAACCCACGTAGAAATCTTCGGCACATGCTTCGAATCATCGCAAATCCTCGTCATCGTCGCTGTACTTATCTTCGCCTTCTTCGCTATTTCCGTTTGCTTTAAACCTTTTCGATCTAACCACTTTCCGAATTTACTGCGCGGTTTTCCTAGTCCGAACATACTCGCCAATCCCTTCGCTCTTTTTATCCGTCAGTCTGTCCGAAAATTACATTTGTTAAACGTGGCAAAAATAATGGCATAACGGACGAACAGTCGCTAATACGATATAACATACAAAACAAATGACGTATCCAACGTCGCAAATTAGCGCTTATTGTTCGTCAAGGTTCGTTAGGTATATCGCCAAGCTAAAACCCGTCAGATCAAGCGCTAGGCACGTTAAATCATGGCGAAATAAGCGGAACTATTCTTCGAATATAAACGGTGGAGGTGGCGCTTTTGATTATCGAAATAATTTCATCGCTAGCAATGGGCGGTATAGTTGCCGGTGCACATTTAAAGAAGAACGGAAGCGGCGGAGACGATCACCGAAAAATAGAAAAAATCGCGGCTGCTTGCGGACTCATCGTAAAGGACGGTGATTTAAAACGAAAGATTCGAATATTCCGTCGGACTAAAACGGACAGCTACGTCGAATACGTTTATCAGATTCCGTTAGGACTTTCGTTCGCTGACTTCGAAAATAAGCGGAGTAATTTCCAGGATGGCTTAAACGTAAAAAGGTCGGTGATAAACGTATCACTCAGCGACTTCAAAGCGATAAATTGGCGCAAGCATCCGAAAGATATCGTCGAACAAATACGTAAACTCATTAAAAAGCGCTCGCACGGTCGCAAGGAAATCGAAATGGAATTCGACGGCATGCTGAAGATCCGCGTTTATAACGAAGCGCTTGCCGAGTTTGTTCCGTTTAGCGACGAACTACTCGGGCGGTGTAAGTCGTGGGAGATTCCGATAGGGGAGACGCGGAAAGGTTTCATAACGCATGACACGGAACTCGGACATATGGTCGTAGCTGGCGCAACTCGTTACGGTAAGTCGGTATTTCTTAAAAACGCCATAACATCGCTAATCGCACGCAAGCCTAACGACGTTAAATTTACGCTTATCGATTTAAAAGGCGGCTTAACGTTTGCCCGATATAATGGCGCAAAGCAAGTCGAAACGATTGCGAAAGATGTATCCGAAAGTCTTGACGCTCTAAGAGCGATACTCGACGACATGACCGAGAAGCAAGCCGACTATCTCGCCAAAGGTTACGAAGATATCCGAGAAGCGAAAGATCCACGACGACACTTTATCGTAGTAGACGAAGCGGCGCAATTAGCGAGTAAAGGAATAACGGACACGGACGAAAGGAAGATGCGGATTGAATGCGAAACGATACTCGCAAAGATTGCGCAAGTTGGAGGCGGACTTGGCTATCGGTTAATCTTCTGTACGCAATATCCGACCGCCGACACGTTACCGAGACAAATCAAACAGAATGCTGATACGAAAGTGTGCTTCCGGTTACAAACGTCGATAGCAAGTAATGTCGTACTTGACGAAGACGGAGCGGAATCCTTGCCGAAAATAAAAGGACGGGCGATTTATCTGACGCCTGACGGTAAGCAAATCGTTCAGACTCCGTTTATAGAAAACGAATATATCCGAAAGACCATCGAGCCTCACGTAACTATTCGAGCGAGAAAGGAGAATGCGGATAATGAAGGCGGTAATAAAACGGGAGCAACGGGAGGAAGCTATACTCTTATCGTTGAAGACGCTTGACTATCTGACGCGATCGCAGATCCAGGTGTTGCATGGTATTGGAAGCTCGCGTTCGACGTCGCGTATAATGAAGGAACTCGAAGACTCAGCGTATGTTAACAGCTTCCGAGATGGCGAAAAGGTTTATTACCTCAGCCGAGAAGGTCGCGATAGAATTGGCGCTAGTCGCATCCGAAAGAAAACGTTACAAGCGCGTCATTTTATCATGCGTAATTCGTTGTACATCGCGTTCGGATCTCCGTCTACTTGGAAGAACGAGCAACGATTTGCGATAAAAGAACGGAAGGAGCTACGAATAATTGCCGATGCTACTTTCGTATCTGACGGTCGCTATCATATCGTAGAAATCGACCATACGCAGAAGATGTCCGCCAACCGAGCGAAGATTGAGAAGTATCGGAAGCTAATCGAAATAGGCGCGTTCAAGGTTGCGCCAAGATTCGTATGGATGACGGTGACAGATTATCGGAGGAAACAACTAGCGAAACTTTGCGAAGGACTTGACGTTCAGATATTTACGGTTAACGATTTTCATTAATAGGAGGCGTTTATAGTGGCGAAAATTAAACGTGTAGGAACGATTAGGGAATTTATGTCGGGGGATTACGGAAAGGGCGGTAATAAGAAACGGTCGGTTATCGAGTATCGCGAACGTCAAGAAAAGACGGCGCTAGTTGCGGCAACACTTTCGACGGTGACTGCGATATTTAGACCGATAGGAGCGAGCGCAGGACCAATCGAAGGCGCTATCGTACAGAAGACCGTTAATGCTTTCGATCCGATTATCGATTTAATACAAGGGCTTTCGTATCCGGTCGCGCTTATCGTTATGTTGTCGGCGGGCATCATTTGGATGATCGGAAATCAAGATCGGGCGATGACGATGATACAGCGAGCTGGCTTCGGATACATTATCGTTCAGATGGCGCCGATGCTTATGAATATTATCGTAGATATGGCGAAGGCTTTCTAAGTTGGCGGTTGCATATCGAACGTATATTCGTATATAATAACGTCAAAAGGATTCGAAAGGATTGACGCAAATGATTAAAGACCGCGGTAATAAGAAATGGACTTCGCTCATGCTGACGGATCATGTCGGACTACTCCGAGATTATTTCGCTGAGGGTGGTCGGATTGAGCAGCCGATACTTGACGAATATGAGATCGAAGAGATAGAAGCGCGGATTCATTTAGCGATGGAAGAGAATGCGGCGCTAGAGTTTCGGTACTGGCGAGATGGCTTCGTTAGTAGCGTGGTCGGGCGCGTACATTACGTGGACCCTTTGACGAAGGAGCTGAGAATCGTTGAGGAGACTGGCGCCGTAACGCGTTTGAACTTCCGGGAGTTGACCGGAATTCGGTAGCGTACGATTTTCGTATATACGTGTTGACAGGCGTAAGAAACCGTGTTATATTTATGTTCGTGACGATGAAACGCTCACGTACGATTTGACTAGGCGGTGATATGCCGCGCGATTTTCGGGGATATATCGAATAGTACGCAGTCATATCGGATAGTACGCGGTGATAACCGTCGTATTCATTGATAACGTGCCAGTGTGGCGGAATTGGCAGACGCGCACGACTCAAAATCCGAAGTTGTGCACGGAATAACGCCGATGACTATAAACGTTGATATGACGAGCGATTCACGATATGTGGGTCGCTCTTTTCGTGTTTACCGCGTACGACCGTTTCATATGTCCGAAATAATATTCGGAGGTGGTGCGCTTTGGCTCGCCGTAGTAATAAAATCGTAGTAGAAACCGTAGAAAAGGAAAAGCAACCGGAAGTCGTAACGGAGGACTTCGAGACATCGCTTCATATGTTTTTACGCGACTGTAAAATACGCAATCTAAGCGAGCATACGTTGAAATATTATAAGAACGAATTGATCGGATTCCGTTCGCTGTTAGAGGCGCAGGGACTATCGACAACGCCCGAAAAGGTGACGCTGAAGATTATAAAGGAAAACGTAATCCTTTATATGATGGAGACGCTAGAGCGGAAGGAGACGTCGATTAATACGAGACTTCGCGCAATCCGTTCGTTCTTTAACTTCCTCGAAAAGGAGCGTATGATAACGGAGAATCCGGCGAAGGAGTTATCGTTAATCCAGCAGAAGAAAGAGGTTATCGAAACGTTTAGCCGCGAGCAATTACGGACGATCCTACGCCAACCTAATCTCGAAACGTTTACGGGGCTACGCGACTATACGTTGATGTTATTTCTCGTTGAGACTGGCGTTAGGGTTCGTGAATTAACGGAGATTAGCGTAAGAGATATTCGATGGGAAGATTCGCAAGTATTAATTAACGGAAAGGGCTATAAGGACCGGTTGGTGCCGATACAGACGACAACTAAGAGGCAACTGCGGAAATATATAGCGGTGCGTGGCGATGTTAAGAGCGATGCCTTATTCGTAACAATCGATAATACTCCGTTGACGATTCGCCAGGTGCAAGAGCGGATCAGTAAATACGGAAGAATGGCGAATATTAAAGACGTGAGGTGCTCGCCACATACGTTTCGGCATACTTTCGCTAAAATGTCCGTACAGAATGGCGCTGACGTTTTCGCGTTGCAGGCGGTACTCGGACATACTTCGTTAGAGATGGTGCGGAATTACGTTAACTTATTTAGCAGCGATGTGTTCGAGAGCCATAAGCGGTTCAGTCCGGTTGAGAAATTATTCTAACGATAAAAGACCTTACGGTAGGAAGCGGCGAGTTTATTCGTCACCTTCTTTCGTAAGGTCTTCTGCTAATTTACGTAAAAATAACATTATCTCCGTAGTTTTCTTCGGGTCTTTTTCTATTAAATCGTCGACCATTCCGTGGACCATCATATTACGGAAGTCTCGGGCGCTTTCGTATATCTCTTTCGGCTTGATGTGATCGGCTTCTAAAAATTTATCTCCGTTTAATTCGCGCCATCTATCGAATACTTTATAAACTTCGGGATCTAAAACGGGAATTATCGGAATTTTATGTATTTCGTTAAACGAGCTTATTAGCTCTGGTCTATCGTATAAATCAGCTAACTTCGTAACGGTTTCTAATTTCGGAGATTTTCTCCCCTTCTCTATATCGTAAATGAACGTTAAAGATACGCCAACCTTTTCGGAAACTTCTCTTGCGGATAGCTTCGAGGCATTGCGAGCTTCGCGTAACAAATCCCCAAATTCATTATTATCTTTCATCGTTTCTCCTCCAAATGAAAACCTATCTCATAAGTATAATTTACCATCATTATAGTCAAAATCAAAACTTTTTATTTATTTATTTTATTCGTTTTTTGACGACCGCCATTTTCCTCCGTATAAATAAGCGAAAGAAAAATTACACGGAATACTGCGCGAGGTAATTAGTTTTCAACGTATTATGACGTGTAAGATATTAAATACGGAAAGGAGGGCGCTAGGTTGACCGAAGTACACATCCGACAAGGTAACGTTCGCAGCGGATTCACACTCGTATATCACGAACTATTCGATTTATATCATCCGTTAATCGGCGACAAGGCAACGCTGTACTATACGTACTTGCTTCGTTATCGTAACAACGAACAAGGCGGAGACTCTTACGGAAAGTCGTGGCAAGGGCGGAAAGGTGTCGCGGAGAAATTCCAGTTATCGTATTCGACGTTACCGCATCTTGACGCGATACTCGAAGCTAGCGGATTGATCTCGATTGAGACGAAAAATATCGGAAGGGGTCGTGATAAGATTTATTACGTCGTGCACGATCCGTTAGATCGCGAGAGGTTTCGCGAAAAGAATATCGAGATTGAGGCGCGGTTGGTTGCGTATATAGCCGAAAATGATAAGGCGAAACATCTCGTAGGGAAGGTGTTAAAGGCTAAACTTACACCCGGATAACTTATAGTTACGCTAGGATAACTAATAAACTACGCTAGTGTAACTGAAAAAGAATATCTTTAAAAAGAATTATTTAAAGAGAATAAGTACGTTACGCCAATACAAAAACGTATTGTCGCTATGGTTATAATAGGAATGTATTTATCGGTAAAGGCATAGCCGAATATACGATAGTATATGAGGTAACGGTTTTAATTAACGGTATTATAACGAAAGGAGAACGATATTATGACGGTTAAAAAATACAACGATAAACCTGTCGCTAACTGGACAACGAACGACTTTCTCGCTTATCTATCCGACCGCCACCTCGAAGTCTACGGAACGGAATACCTACCGCCTGGACGCAACTGGCAAATCGAGCGCGGCCTTATTGGAACGCTTATCGGAACTCGCGGAAAGAACGCCAAGCCTCGCAAATATGAGCCGGAGTTAGTGAGACGTTTCATAGACGAATGCTTCCGAATCCATAGGTGTACACCGCAGTATCCTACCGTCAGCTTCACGTGGCTGTATAAGTGGAAGACGGACGTGTGGGCGAGGTTAGTTGCGGAAGAGGCTACGAAGCAGCGCCAGGCAGAGGCGGTAGAGTCGGTCGGAATGAGTGCGGATGAGTTAGACGGATGGTTATGACGAAATAGCCCGTGTGATTTATCGAATTAGATTTCCATTATATTACGAGGAGGTTAGCGGATGAAAATTAGTCACGCTTGGTGGATCGGATTAGTTTGCGGTATTGTCGGTGGGATAACGTCAATATTAACTATCGCAATACTCGAAAGAATATTCGGATAGAAAGGAGTTTTCTAATGAACAATCACGCTAAATCATGCGTACTATCCTCACGATGCAAAGTCGCCAACTCAGCGAAATGCAACGGTCAATGTCCGCACTGGATTAGTCTACACGGCGCGTCAGGCTCAGGCGGAAGATCTGCGGCAACTGGTCTACCGAAAGAGTATCGGCTTGTGACGCTAGAGAGCTCGCCTGTAGCGACGGAGCAACCGAAGATATACGAAACACTAGCGAAGTATATAACGACGTTTGAGCGCCAATTTGAGGACGGTGATGACAACCGAATCAAGTCGCTTTACCTCTATTCGGAATCGCCAGGCACCGGTAAGACGACGACGGCGAGCGCGTTAATTAACGAATATCTCATCGCCAATTATATCGGATCTTTGAAACGCGGTAGGCAGGCGGATCAGAGAGCGGCGTACTTTTTGGACGTTAACGCTTTTCAAACGGACTATAACCTCGCAACTATGACGAATGATGAATCGGCAATGAACGAAATTAAGGCGACAATTAAGCGGACTCAGCTATCGCCGTTTGCCGTATTAGATGATATTGGCGTTCGTTCAGCGTCAGAAGCGTTTAGATCGTATGTCCATGCGATTATTAACTATCGAACGACTAACGGATTACCGACGGTATTTACATCGAATTTACCTATCGAAGAAATGAAGACGGTATTTGATGCGAGGCTTTACGATAGGATGCGCGACCAATGTTTAACGTTAGAATTCGGCGGTGAATCACATCGCGGAGTGCGTAAGCAGGACCAAAGGGGGCTACGTTGATGAATAAACGTATTAGAAAGAAACATTCCGATAAATTATATCGATGGGCGGTCGAATTCTTAGTTTGGTATACGGATGTACCTGAAAAAACTGTAATCGAAGAATGCGGTCAAGATATTCGCGAGTTATCGAAAAGTAACGACATTCAGTTAATGCAGATTTATTTAGACTGCGAAAGTATCGACTTAATGATTCGCCACAAATGCGGATGGTACTCGGAGGTGTCCGAATGACCAACGCCAATAACAGCAACAACGAAAACGAAGACGAACGCATCATCGACGAAATCATCGAAGTTGATCTTCCGGCCACTTTCGCCGACCTAGTTGAAGTCGAAGGGTATGGCGTTAGAGTCTTTCGCGTCTTCGGCTATCGTATCGAAAACTGCTTTACGGAGGAGCGCGAATGGGTCGACGTAGTTTACGAGCTTATCGACGCTGTGAATGGCGAATGGCTTGAAGCGGACGCTGATGACGTTGAGTTACTCGCCGACGCTGAAGATGCCGACGTTTATATGCAGACAATAGATTACGAGAATTATCCGAAGTCGTTTATGGAAATGTGGTCGGCGCCAGATGGAGACGGTTGGAGCGCTAATAAAAACGATATGGGAGGCGGTAATATGGCGAAGCAAGAGCGAAAACCTACTGCGAGGGAATTGTCGGCAAAGTTGGCGGAGGAAATGAAGAAGGCGCGTAAGGAACGGAAAGAAAAGTTAGATAACGAGTTGGACCGTTATAACTTCTTTAAGCGGCAGTTTGAGAGAACGCAAGACAGGCGCGATAAGGAAGCGATGGAGACGGTGATGGCAGAGATTGTGAAATTACGTAATGAAGAATAGATTTAAAAAGCGACATAAAACAAGGAGGAAGAAATGAAGTTAATAATACCGTTTTTAATAGCTACTATTGCTTTAGTTGGGTGTGGAAAAGAAACTGTTGTAACGGAAATTACACCAAGTGAGACTAGATTTAATGGCATTAACGCTGAGTATATCAACATTATTACTGATTCAGAAACAGGTTGCAAATATATTTTTGTTGTAGATGGTGCTGGTACTTATAGAACTACAGCTATGTCACCTCTATATAAGGCTAGTGGAGTTGTGGACTGTAACTAATGCACATTTCAAAGAAATTACGAAACTAAAAGGAGGTTGATCGCGTGAATTATACGTCACTATTATTCTCGAAACTTATCGACAGCAACGATCCTGGCGTCCTAAAGCGCCATAATATCGAACGCACCGACATGCCGACCGATGCCGACAAACGTATTTACGATTTCATTACGTCATACGCCGAACAGAACCGGGGCCAAGCGCCCTCTTACGCAACAATGGTCGGAGAGTTTAGCGACTTCACCTACGTCGAACAGGTGTCGGACGGCTACGAATATCTAACGCGTCAGATTAAGTCGCAGTCGGCAAAGTTGGCGCTAAAGGATCTTATCGAAAATAAGTTATCGGAGGCTTTTGCGAAGACTGATGGTAATATTTTATTAGATGACTTGATTGATGACTTAAAATCGATTAAAATTAATACGAACACTCGTTCTATAATCGGTACGAACATTAAGACCGAAACCGACGCATTCCTAGACGAATACCGCCGACGTAAGTCCGGAGAATCATTTAAGATATGGCGCTCGAAGTTTCCGTTAGTAAACGAACAAATTGGCGGATACCTTAGCGGAAACCTTTACACCTGGTACGGACGGTCCGGTCGCGGTAAATCCGTATTCACAATGGAAGAGGCGATTGAGTCAGCGTTTCAAGGCGCTAACGTCCTAATATGGGCGCTAGAGATGTCGAAGTTCGAATGGATGGCTCGCGCTTACTCTTCGATATCAGCTCGCGAAGGGCTCATCGTCGATAAGATAAACGGCATAGATTACGAAGTCGGTTTCGAAAATAAGGCGCTTCTCATGGGCGGACTTGACGAAGAATTCGAAGCGGCGTTCGAAATATTCCTGGCGACGATTAACGAGAAGATTCCGGGGAATATAATTGTTAGGGCGGTCGATGACGAAGACTTTTATCAGCGCGGAGTTAAGCAGTTAGAAGCGGACATTATACAAACGAAGGCTGACGTCGTTGTTATCGATCCTATTTACTACCTCGATTACGAAGCAAATACGTCGAAAACGGCGGGAGGGGATGTCGCTAATACGTCGAAGAAACTGCGCCATATTGCCGGTTATACTAAATCGGTTATTCATGTTATTACTCAGGCGGAGGAGGTTCGCGATGATACTGACGGAGATGGGAATCGCGAGTTACGACCGCCGAAACGTGCCGAAATCAAAAAAACGAAGGCGGTGCTCGAGGATGCTGCGAACACATTCGGCATAGATACGTTGGATGGCGCCGGTATTATCGAGATCGGTAAGGGGCGTAATGGCGGAGAGGGAACGCGCGTCGAAGTTCTTTATCTGCCGAATTACGGAATCGTGCGCCAAATGGAGACCGGTCCGTCTGCAGCGAGTCAGTTCGATTTCTAATTTGTATGTGAATTCACAATGTTTGTTGTTATAATACGTAACAAGATGTTCTCAAGGTAGTAGATGTCCATTATTTTTTTCAATAGGTAAATTGTTCGAAAAAACAGTAGGAAGTGGTGGTTTACATGGGACTGGTGCATCTGTAGGATAGCTTTGGGAAACAGCAACAATCCTAGCAAAATGCTGATGTATACTACGTTCCTAGAATGAAAATGTTAATAAAAACATTAAATTATGCCCGAATAGAACCAAACGTACCTTATAAATTTATTATACAATAAGTGGGAGTTGATTTACGTAGGAGGTATACATCATGGTAGGGAAAGAAATCAAACGTTTTAGACTCAATGCAGGGCTAACTCAAAAAGAACTTGCGGTAAAAGCAGGTGTAACTCAGCAATGCATTAGTAAATACGAAAAAGGAAACGTAAATTACGATTACCGAATATGTTTGAAAATATTCGAAGCATTGGATATGGAATTTTACTTTAAAAAGAGAGGAGAATAAACATGACGATAATAAGAGTACGCAGTCGACCGGTGGACGTCGACTTAGTGGCGGAGCTTGAAGCGTTCGAGTGGACGAGACCACGTTGGACTTCCGATAAACTACTCGCAGCAAGTCCATTCAGATATGACCGAACGCCGTCGTTCTTTGTAAACCTTTCCGAAGGCGATTACGCAGGCACCTGGAGCGATTCCGGATATTATGACGAAGAGTGGAAGTCGGGCGGTTTCGTTAAGTTACTATCGTTTCTGCGTAATGAAACGTTTGAGGAGACGGAGGATTATTTGCTCGAAAGCTACGCGGCTGATTGGTCAGGCGGTGAAATAACGCTGAAGCTGCCGAAGCTAGAAATCGCAAAGGAACGGCGCTATCTTAGCGAGGATCTATTATCGGAATATCGCTATCGGCATCCGTATTTAGAGAAGCGGGCAATCCCGGATAAGATTCAGCGGTTATATAACGTTGGTTATGACCGCAATAGGCAAGCGGTCGTAATTCCGTGGTATGACGCGCGAGGACGGCTTGCTAACGTTAAATATCGGTTGATCCGAGGGAAAACGTTCTGGTACGAAAAAGGAGCGGTTCCTATTCGCGAATTAGTCTACGGGCTCAACGTGGTACACTCGCGTTCGATTAGGTCGGCCGTCCTATGTGAGGCGGAAATAGATGCGATGTCGTGGGCGAGCGTTGGGAAGTTCGGAATAGCCGTCGGTGGCGTCAATTTTACGGACGTGCAAGCGGATATGATTAAGCGTAGTCCGATCGAGCATTTAATAATCGCGGCGGATAACGATAAGGCTGGCGCTAAGTTGGTGGAACAGGTCGAAAGAAAGATGCGAGGTTACGTCGAATTAGAGTCGGTGGACTGGCGTGGGATACAAGCGAAGGATGCAAACGAGGCTTTAGTCACGGAAAATCTACAGGTAATTCGTACCAATTCGGTAGAATCGCTTAGATTCGACAAGATGCGACCCTAAATGTCGACGAATATATGTCGAAAGTCTAACCGTTAAAGTAGTATAATAAATACAAGTTACGGTAGAGCGGAACTTTCGCCTAGACGGAGCGAGAAAATTAAATACCTCCGTCTGCGACCGACCTACTTGCGTGATATTTCGAAGATAAATAGATCGCTAATATCACAGCCGCATATGACAGCGAGCTTCTTAGCGGTAAGAATGGACATGTTGATTTCGCTGTTTTCATACTCGGAAATGCGTGACTTGCTTACGCCTAGCAGTTCTGCGACTTGTTGCTGCGATAAGCCAGCGCGCTTGCGTCGGTCGCGAAGTAGACAACGCTTGATGCGTACTTCGACCGTCATTTCGCACCTCCGAGGAAGATTATACCACATTACGCACGACCCTCAAAAAAGTTTCAATTATTTCGAATTAATGGTTGTCTTTTTGTAACCTAAGTAGTAAAATGAAAATACGGTAAATTAACCCAAGCCTACTCGACAAAATAAAATAGAAAAATATTTTAAAAGTTTTTTGACGCTAGGCTAATTTCTCCGTATAAATAAGTGTAAGAAAAAACAACAATTAAATAATGAGAGGAACGATGTGAATGTCCAAAGTTAACCGCATCTTAGTTAATCAGTTAGCTTGCGATTATCAAAACGGAGATGAGGAGGCATTCGAACGACTCTATACGATGTTTGAGCCGAAGATGAAACGGTTGGCTGCCGTAAAGTCTATCGAAACTGACATCGAAAGAGACGAATTCATGAGTGCGCTTCGAGAAAAGTTTGTTATCGCATTAACCCGATGGAAAATCGAAATGGGGGCAGCGTTTTCTACATACTGGTTCCGAGCATCACAGAACGCAGTCACCGATGTAATTAGGGATTGGTACCCCGAAGGACATCGAGACATTGACGAGCTAGGTGAGGCGGATTATAAATCGGATACTTTAAAGTATAATGCGAAGTCTGAAATGGAATTATCGGTCAACAGCAAAAAAGACCAATTGGCGTTGGTCTCTGAATTAGTAGCTCGTTCAGGCAAGAACGGCGCTAAAGTTATAAAAATTGTGAATTGTTTTAAAAGTAATCCGGAATTGTCTTTGAGAGAGGTTGGCAACCTCGTTAATGAATCAAAGCAAACCGTTCAGTACAGATTAAAAAATCTCGGTAAGCACTTCGACGAAAATGAGTTTGGCAGACTCGCTGATTACCTGGCAGGATAATCAATATCACCGAAATGCTTAATGGTTAATTTGTTTTGAGTTTAAGTGTCAAACAGAGTTGGCGACTACAGTTTGACTAATTTAGAATCAAACGCTTAGGCATTACGTTTGATTGCAATACATTTGTTTAAGACCAACGATCGGCAAACCGTAGGCTTATTTGTTACGGCTAATACAGGTTTTTCTGTATGCCTTACATTGATTATTATAGCCAAACAACCTGCGGTTGTAAACCATTTTTGTAAAAATAAATTTACTTTAGTGCTTATAGACTAAGGGTTGGAGGCGGAAAGTATGATTAAAAATAACGATAAAGCCACGAATATAAACGGTTCTAGCGTAATTAACGACGTAAACGAACCTTTAACGAAAAACTGCGATTTTATTTATAACGGTTCAATCGGACCAGACGAAGACTCGGCGGACTACCTTCGCGCCATCAAAGGAGTGCGTCTCGGATGAAACGGTACGAAGTTACGAAGCACGCCGTTAATCGAGCGATCGAGCGTCTTGGATTTACGAAGAACGAGGCGGAAAATCGTCTTAATCAACTAATGCAAACGGCTTATTATAACGGAAGGACTACCGGATATGGTACGGTCGCAAACGTTTATGACAACCATAACCACCGTATCCGATTTATCGTAAGCGATGCTAACGAAATAGTGACGGTCTATAAGTTTCCGGAGCATACCGAAGTGGAAGCGCCACGTCCGAAATTATCCGAAGTACCAACGTTCCTTAGCGAAAAGGTTGCGAAAGTTGTACAGCGCGAACTTGAACGATTCGAATCTAACGAACGCAAGATCGAACGTAAAAATACGCTAATCATCGCTGAGCTACGAATTGAGCTAGCGGAGATTGACTACCGTCTATTACGCGCTAGATCTGAAGCGAAGATAATGTCGCTAAAGGCTCGCAAGTCAGCGGTCGAGATGCGTATCGACGAGTTAAATAACGAAATTATCGAAGTAAAACGCGAGAAATCGATAATCGCGAAAGGAGTTGCGGCTTACTTATGACTACGCAAGATTGGGCGTATTTAATATTCGGAGTAGGTACGGTATTCTTGGCGATAGTAGCGATGCATTTTATTACGAAGGAAGAACGGAAAGGTAACGAATAAGGAAGCGATAAATACGGAGGCTACGCTTGCTTCCGTTGGAAGATACGATGGCGATCCGTTAAGAAAGAGCGCGGCGGCTAACGTCGTTCGGACGTAACTTACACTCGTATCTCGCAACGGACGCGGGAAAGGGTTTTTAACCCGAAAGGATCCGGTGTTCGAATAATAGAAACGAAGGGAAGCGGTCAAATGAGTCAATTTAAAACGGGAGCTGCGGCACTTGGAGCGTTACAAAGCGGAGGGAGCGATAACGGACCGAAGGCGGAAATTACTCCGTTCAAATCCGGTACTACGTTCAAGGTTCGCGTAAAAGGTACGGAGGACTTGATGCAATATTTTAACTACGGAATTTTCAAGAAAGTACATTCGTTCGTACCGAAGAATCCAGCGGAAAGAAACGAGCGCGGATTTATTACGGCAAACCCTACGCCGTGGGATAAAGCAGCGCAATACTACTACGATAAGGCTAACGCTGAATCTGACGCGGTAAAGAAAGACGAATTACAGAAGGAAGGCTATAAATATCGCGGTAAAGAGAAGTTCTTGCTCGGCTTCCATAACCTCGAAACTGGCGAAGATTTCGTCGTCGATTTAACGAAACAACAGGCGCTAGACATTTACGCGGTTATCACGAAGTATGAGAAGAGACTCGGCAAGATTGCGTTCGAACTATCGAAAACTGGCGCAAGCACAGCGACTAAAGTTTCGCTATCTCCAATTATCGATATGGAAGAAGATTTAACGGACGTAGAGCGGGCTAACTTTGAAAAAGCGGATCAGCCGTTTAATGTCGGACTGTTTGACGGTATCCTATTCGAAGCTGACGAAAAGACGCAAATCGAAAACTTAGTCGCAGCAGGCTTCGATATTACTCTGATCGGATTATCTATCGGCGGTAATAGCGGTCAAGGCGGAAACGATGACGATGTAACGGAGATTGGTGAACAAACTGAGGCGGATAGCTACGACTTTTAAGCGGTCGTAGCTTCCGTAAAGCAACGCTAATTAAAATACGAAAGGGAGCGATTGAATGGGCGTAGATTGGTATCCTTGCGAAAGTTGTGGAGAAACGTTTCCGGACGCGGGTTATTTCGTGTCTTGCGAATGCGGTTATCGATGGTGTTCGGATGAGTGCGCAGAAAGCGATGGGGTACGTCCGGAGGAAGACGGATTTACTCCGAAAGGATCGGAATGGGAGCAAGAAACAAGTTGTAAGTTTTGTCGCGGAGAGGACTTCGAAGATTACGAAATATTATTAGAAGCTTTTAATCTACTCGGAAAATCTCGCGAAGAAATTATCGAAATATTAAAAGCGAAAAAGGAGGCGAAGTAATTTGGCACATACAACGCAAATTCTCGGCAAGGTATCGGAAATCACCGCAACATTGGCGCTAATTGCAAATGGGTATGAGGTTTCTCAACCGGTTATGGCGGAAGAGTACGATTTAGTAGCGAAAGATCCGGTAAACAAGCAGTGGAAAACGTTCCAGGTGAAGTCCTTGCGTAAGAGAACCGACCGTAATAACGAAATGGTTATCATCGGGCGCAAGAATAACGGAGTAGCGTATCAACCGTCGGAAGTCGATTACATGCTCGGTGTGGACGGCGACACTGTGTATATGGTTGAGTGCTCCGGATTAATGGAATATTGGGCGTCAGAAGCTACGGCAAGCAAGCGTTGGATCGAGTTGACTGCAACGGAAATTAACGAAGAGGTCAGCGCGTGATTCCGTCAACAACCTGCGCCAACTGTTCGCGACCACTTAACGAAGGTCAATCGGCAGCTTATGACGAACTAGCCGACGCCTACTTTTGCGACCGGACGTGTCATGCAGAATGGCTGACGGAGCATGTGTCGGAGTATCAGCGGAAACACGTAGTTAGCGTTGATCTATAGAAAGGCGGTGTAATATGACGCCAAAACTACGATTAAATTTAACGGAAGGTAATAACGACGCCACTGAGCGCATCAAAGCGGCGGGCGAACGTAAGAAGGCGGCGACGGAAACGATGGAGGACGCGTGGCAACGGATTCTATCGATGAAGAATAGCGAGAGCGATCAAGCGAAGTTACTCGAAGTAAAAGCGGCGTTTAGCGAGGGGCTGTTAGGCAGAGACCCCTCTAGCGTCGGAAAAAGATTCAGCAAAGCGGAGGCGCTCCGTCTGCATAAGCAACTGGCGGAGAGTCAACGCGAAGAGACATTACGGAAGATGGTCGAAGAAACGCCGGCCAATTACGAACTAATAACGACCGAACGGCAATTCGAATCGTTGTTAGCGGAGTTGGAAACCGAGGAAATTATCGCAGTCGATACTGAGACAACCGGCGTTGACGTTTATACGGACGTTATCGTCGGGATGTCCTTCTCTTTACCGAAAGCGGATAAGCACGTGTATATTCCGGTCGATCATACGGATTGCGAACAGTTATCGCGAGACTACGTTTTAAACGGATTGAAGCCGATTCTATACGACGAGTCAATCGGAAAGGTTCTCCATAATGCGATATTCGATATAGCGATGTTCAGACGTCACGGCTCCGATTTACTCGGCGTTGTATGGGACACTATGACCGGAATGCATTTACTAAACGAAAATGAAGAATCGTTTAAGTTGAAGGATCTGGCGCCGAAATACTTGAACGCACCGTCTGATACGTTCGCCACCTTATTCGGTAAGAACGCGCAGTTTAAAGATATTCCGTTAGATATCGCGTTGTCATATGCGGCAAAGGATACGGAATTAACGTGGAAACTATACGAATTTCAGCGAAATCACATGGCGAAGATGCCTCCGATTCTCGAGTACTATCAAACGGTTGAGGTTCCGTTACTTTACGTAATCGTCGAAATGGAAGCTAACGGATATATCCTCGACTTAGAATTTTCGAAAGACTACGGAGAAAAGTTACGTAAGCGAGCGGAAGAGTTAAGCGCTAAGATAATCGAAGTGTTGACGCCGTTTCACGAAGGTGATGAGCCGTTGAACTTAAACTCTACGCAGCAAATGCGCCCAGCACTATCGAAAGCGATCGGCAAGCAGTTACCGAATATGGACGCCAAGAGAACGCTGAAACCTTTGCGAAACGACTTCGAAGTTATAGCGGATTTACTCGAATACAAGAAAATAACGAAACTGTCCGGAACTTACATCGATGCTTTACCTACGAAACAGAATCCGACGACTAAGCGGTGGCACTCCCGATACAATCCGATGGGAACCGTAACAGGCCGTTTCAGTTCCGGCAAGGATGAAGAAGATACGACGGGTCAAGGATTTAACGCGCAGAATCAACCGCAAGAGGCGCGTCCGATGTTCGTAGCTCCTCCCGGAAAAGTATTAATCGGTGCCGATTTTAAAGCGCAGGAAATCCGTTGCGTAGCGTACTTGTCAGGGGAACCGGTACTAATTAACGCCTTCTTAGAAGAACGAGATCCTTACGCAATGATGGCATCGAACTTCTACAAGCGACCGTACGAGGAAGTTTATAAGAACGAAGACGGCTCCGATACGAAGGAACGTAAGCAGATGAAAGTCGTTTGGCTTGCGACACTTTACGGAATGTCTAAGTACTCACTCGCGGAAATGCTCGGCGTAGACGTTAAGGCTGCGGTTCAATTCCAATCGGACTTATTCGAAAGTATGCCGAAACTTAACGCATGGATCGACGGAAATAAGAAATTCGTAGAGAAGAACGGATTCGTTTGGACGGATAAGCAAGCGCGTAAACGACGATTGCCTGACGCTAAAAAGAAGCGAAAGGATATTCCGTATGGAAAATGGAACGATCCGAAATACGAAGAGTCTCGTAAGCATAACGCAGCCATTAATCGAGCGCTAAGGCAGGCGACTAATGCTCGCGTTCAAGGCAGTTCGTCAATACAAACGAAAGTTACGATGCTACGAGCGCATGAATATTGCGCTAATAAACCTAGATGGTCGTTATGGGCAAGCGTTCACGACGAGTTAATTTTCGAAGTACCAGAGGATTTTATGCCAGCAGAGGCGGAAGATATTCGCGACATAATGGTCGAGTCTTATCGTTGGGGTGACGTTGTGCCTAACGGTACTGATCTCGAAGTGATGCGTAGATGGGGCGAAGGCGTTCCTGTAGAAAAGTGGTTTAAAACGAAGGAGGAATCGGAATGAAATTAAAATTAACATTCGATCAATTAAGCGAAGAGGTACGTGAGAGTTACGATGTGGAAATCGAAGGAATTAAATATAATCACGTCGCAGAGTTAGACGAAGATATGGACGATAATGGCCGTTATGTATCGCATATTTACCAACGCGAATCAGACGGTAAGTATTTTCGTGTAGATCTATTCTGGATTCGTTACGGTTACGAAGATTACTCGTTCGAAAAAGATTACAACGACGGAGATTTAACCGAAGTAGAAAAACGCGAAGTCACAATTACGAGATGGGTGAACGTATGATTACGATTAAAAAATACGCTAAAGAAGTCTGTCCAGCATGCCGAATGGTTGACGCTTACCTACGCTCAGAATCCGACTTTATCGCCGAACAAAACTTAACGATCGAGACCATCGACGTCATGAACGATTTAACCGAAGACGAACGCGATAACTTACCGTTTCAATCAGTACCGTTCATGCTCTTTTATCGAAACGACGTACTCATGGCGAAGTCGCACGGGTTTGCTATACCGGACGAATTCCGAGATTGCGTTCAGATTGCGAAAGAAGCGAAGTAATGGATGCGATGAGAGGGTTCGTTATTACTTGCGTAATCCTGGCGTTGACATTATTCGGATGGGAGGCGTTGTAATTGGCGTTAAAAATAAAAATCGTTATGGATTGCGGTAAGGAATTTAGGTTATCCCCGAATGATACCTCGAAAACATTTGGCGATTTTCTAACGGAGTTAACGAAGGAGCGCTATTACATTCTTTTCGGAGACAACAGTAACAAAGGAAACGTTTGTATCGACATTACAAAAATATCTTACGTTGAAGTTATATAGGAGGCGATGCTTTATCGGACAACTAAACGCAAAAACAGCAGCGGCGGCTTTACGTGCGGGACTTGGCGAATTTATGAAAACTACCGACCAACAAATGGCGGATAAAATAGCGCAAGAATTTAACGACCTACTTTACGATTTCCATACTTACGAACAACCTTACGACGATGCTATGGACGCTGAGTTTTACGAAATGTATGCGAGAGTATTACGCGAACAATCGAAATGGAATTACTTCAACTGGAAGACGGCACCTGACGGAACACCTAGACCGGCATTTTCGCCAAGCGCTGCGAATAAGTCTGAGCGCGAACTTTACGAAAAGGCTCGTAAGGCAATGCGTGATAAGAAGCGGCCGTCAGCAAATCAGCGCGACTGGACCGGGCTAGGATCGCAAGTAGGCGGATATATTCAGCGCGAGATTATGCTTATCGAAAGACATTACGAAAAGTTGAGCGGTAAGAAACCGAGGTTTAGATTCGAACGTACTAATCGCAACGAGCCGGCGTTTGAACATTTCGTTAAGAAAATGCACGAGATGGATTTTAACGGTGAGAAATTCGCATTCAACGGATTGCCCGACGGAATCTTAATTTATACGGACGATGACGGTAAGGAGTATCGCGTTGGACTCGAAGTTAAGTCGTTCCAAAAGAGTTACGTAGATTTCAAGAAAGTCGAGAAGCCGAAAGATGATCACGCCATGCAAACGGTCATGTATTCCGAAATGTATAACCTCGATTACTATATAGTTCTCTACCACCTAACGTATGGCGTCGATTGGAAGAAGGAAATTAACCGCAATAAAACGTTCGGTAAATACATCACGCAAGCAGACCGCGATGAATTGTTCGCTAAGTTTGCGAAGGTAACGAAAGCTGTCCGACTGTCCGAAGCTCCTCCGTTAGATATAATTGACGGTTGGGGATTCAACGATTATAAAACTTCGATTGCTAAAACGATAAGTGACGAAGAGTTAGCGAATTTGAAGGCGCAGTTTGAGCGTATTAGAAAATCGAGATTACCCGAATGGAAGAAGCAGCGATTTATGGAGGCATTAGAGTTTATCGAAGGAGTGCGGAACAAGGAGGCGATGTAATGCGGATCTTAGCAATCGACATATCAACGAATCCAGGTTTCGCCGTACTCGACGTGAAGCAACTAAAGGCGGGCGCTAAAGTGTCGCTCGTCCACGTTACATCGGTTAAGACTTCGACGGATAACCCGGACAGTCAACGTTACTCCTACATCGAAGCATTGGCGACTATGGTAGCGCATGAGTATTCACCATTCGACGTTATAGTCCGCGAGCACTTTACGAAAGGACGTAACAAACGATCGACACAGACGGTTTTCGGCGCTTGGGCTGCTATCGATATTGGCCTCGGAAAATACGGATACAAAGTTACGGAGGAGATAACGCCATCGAGAGTTAAGCTTCTCGTAACAGGCGACGGTAAGGCGGATAAGGATAAAGTCGAAGAACACGTCCGAAAGTGGCTGAAATTACCGGACGATTTTACGTTCAAGTCGGACGATGAAAGCGACGCGATCGGAATTGGTCTAGCGTATCTAATCGAAAAGGGAGTGATCGCGAAATGACCGAAGGAGTTACGCCATCCAACCTCGCAGCCTTACTTAACGGACAGCAACAACGCCAAGCTGACGCTGAATTCGAAATAGCGCGCCTGGAACGGAAGCTTATCGAACAGCGCCTCGAATATGAATCGGCGACAGAGGCGATTAGGGCTATCGAAAGTTTAATCGAAAAGGAGAGGAAGCGATGAACGAATTATACGTATTGGCTTATTTCGATAAAGACGGTAGTTTCGTAGAGTATGTACGTAAAGGACGTAATAATGCGATATCGGGTTACGACGATTTAACGGGCGCTAAGCGTGGATACTCGCAATCGAAACGATCGTATAGAGCGCAGATTTACGACTTGAAAATCGTAAAAGCTAGCGGAATCGAAATCGTAGAGGAGGAAACGGAATGACGGCAATAACTACGGCATTCTCAATTATAGCGCTAATATGCCTCGGATTCTTGGCGCTATGTTATCTAATCGCAGATACGGACGGAAAGCCAGGCGCAATTGTCGGAAAGATAGTCGGATTGGCTTGCGTAGCGATTCCGGCGGGCGTAATAGTTGGCGGATTGTTTAACTAATATAAACGAAAAGGGAGCGGATTTAATGACGAAGAATACAACGATTACTAAAAACGGTGGCAAACGCGAATTACCTTTCGATGAACCTCGCTTAATAGCGTTTATTAAATCGGCAACACGCGAATATCCTTCGCTAGATGTCGATTCATATACGGATAAAGTTATCGCAACTATTACGTCACAGGACGTTTATAAGGCGGACCAGATTACGAATTTACTTATTATGACTGCGCTAGAAAATATCGATATGGGAGCGCCAAATTGGACGTTCGTTGCTTCGTACGTTCACATGCGAAAGCTATATAAAGAAGCGTCAAGAAACCGCGTATATGACGCAAGCAAGAAATACGGCGACTTTTACGGGCTGTTGACGACGTTAGCGACAAAAGGCGTTTATTCTCCGACTATTCTCGAAAGTTATTCGAAAGAAGAAATCGTTGAGTTAGCGAAAATTATCGATCCTGAGCGAGATAAGTTGTTTACTTATATCGGACTTAGAACGCTAAGCGACCGTTACCTTGCGCAAGATAAAGCGACTAAAGCTACGTATGAGTTACCGCAAGAGCGTTGGTTAGTTATCGCGATGCATCTAATGTCGCAAGAGCCGAAGGAAAAGCGTAAGGAATACGTTGAAACGTTCTATTGGGCGCTCTCTAATTTATATATGACGGTTGCCACTCCGACATTAGCGAACGCAGGTAAAACGACCGGACAATTATCGTCATGCTTTATAGATACGGTTGACGATTCGTTACAAGGCATTTTCGACTCGAATACGGACATCGCTAACCTATCGAAATCGGGCGGCGGAATTGGCGTGTATCTCGGAAAAGTTCGCGCTAGAGGTTCGGATATTCGCGGACATAAAGGCGCATCGAGCGGCGTAATTCCGTGGATGAAACAGTTAAACAATACGGCGGTGTCGGTAGATCAGCTTGGCACGCGTAAAGGCGCTATTGCCGTTTACCTCGACGTTTGGCATAAAGATATATTCTCGTTCCTTGACGCTAAGTTAAATAACGGTGATGAGCGAATGAGAACGCACGATATATTTACTGGCGTATGCCTTCCGGACTTATTTATGGAACAAGTCGAAAAACGTGGCGACTGGTACTTATTCGACCCGCATGAGGTTCGGAAGATAATGGGCTATTCTATCGAAGACTTCTACGATGAGAAGAAAGGCGACGGCTCATTCCGTGAGAAATACTTCGAGTGTGTTCACGATAATCGATTAAGCAAACAAATCGTGCCAGCTATCGAAATTATGAAGCGTATCATGGTATCGCAACTTGAATCGGGAACTCCTTTTATGTTTTATCGTGACGAAGTTAACCGGATGAATGCGAATAACCATATCGGAATGATTTACTGCTCAAATTTATGTTCAGAAATCAGCCAAAATCAATCACCAACTACCATCGACGAGCAGTTTACGGAAGACGGTAAGATCATAACGATTAAAACGCCAGGAGATTTCGTCGTATGTAACCTATCGTCTATCAATCTTGCAAGAGCCGTAATGGACGACGTATTAGACCGTTTGATTCCGATACAAGTACGCGCATTAGATAACGTCATCGACCTTAACAATATCGAGGTTAAACAAGCGCAACTTACGAATCAAAAGTATCGCGCAGTCGGACTCGGTACTTTCGGATGGCACCACTTATTAGCGTTGAAAGGCATCGAATGGGAATCGGAAGAGGCGGTCGAGTTTGCGGACGAATTATACGAAGAGATCGCATTCTTAACGATAAAAGCATCGATGGAACTAGCGGTAGAGAAAGGCGCATATCCAGCGTTTGAAGGTTCGGACTGGTCAACCGGGGATTATTTCGTTAAGCGCGGATATGATTCAGCGGATTGGAACGAACTAGCCGAGCGTATTCAAGAATTCGGAATCCGTAACGGATACTTAATGGCGGTAGCTCCTAACGCATCTACTTCGATTATTGCCGGATCAACAGCGTCAATAGATCCGATATTTAACATAGAGTACAGCGAAGAAAAGAAAGACTACAAGATTCCGGTAACGGCGCCTGATATCGATTATAAGACGTACGGAATCTATAAAAAGACGGCTTACCTTATCGATCAACAATGGAGTATCCGTCAGAATGCGAAAAGGCAGCGCCATATAGACCAGGCGATTTCGTTTAACATCTACGTTCAGAATACGATTAAGGCGAAGGATCTGCTCGATTTGCATATGGTGGCATGGCGCGAAGGTTTGAAGACATCGTATTATTTGCGGAATACTTCGAGCGTTATCGAAGAATGCGATTGGTGTTCTAGCTAATGGCGGATTAATTTCCGCCTTACTTTTTTCCGAACAAACAACGACAGGAGACGATTATATATATGACGATGAAAAAACGAGAAATCATGAACGTAAATGCTCCGAATAAATCTACGGGAATTATTAACGGTGAATGTTCGAATGTGTTGAATTGGGATGACGTTGCTTATTCGTGGGCATATCCAAAGTATAAGAAGATGCTATCGAATTTTTGGACACCGTTTGAAATAAATATGGCGCAAGATATCAAACAATATCCGGACCTATCCGAAACAGAGAAAGATGCATTCTTAAAGATTATCGGTCTATTAGCGTTATTAGACTCGATTCAATCGGACTATGCCGGCAAAGCAGCGGACTATTTAACGGATTCAGCGGTTAATGCACTTATGATTATGTTGGCGCAACAGGAAGTTATCCATAACCATTCGTATTCTTACGTTTTATCATCGCTAGTTCCGAAGGCTACGCAAGACAAAGTATTCGATTATTGGCGATCGGAACAGACGCTACGCGACCGAAACGACTTCGTAACGAGCGGATATCGCGACTTTGCCGAAAATCCTAACGTTGAGAACTTCTTAAAATCGATTATTTACGACGTTATTCTCGAAGGATTATTCTTCTACAGCGGATTTGCGTTCTTCTATAACCTGGCGCGTAATCAGAAGATGGTCGCAACGTCTACGATGATAAATTACATCAACCGTTGAATAGTGAGCGGTTGTAAAACCTCTTGAATTGCTGGGAACCCGTAACGTAAAGTCGACGGCAATCAGCAGCGAAGCCATACGTTCCCATCGAATAATTACAAAGGGGATGGGAATATGCGAAAAGAAGTGAAAGAAGCGCCGTGGTACATTACCGAAACAGGAGAAATCATTTCGAAGAAAACTAATAAGCCGCGAAAGCTATTTGTAGATAGGAACGGATATGTCACCGTTAACTATCGAGATAACAAAGTAGCGAAGACTCACAATTTCTACGTACATCGATTAGTCGCGCAATATTTTATCGGACCAATTCCGAAAGGGATGGCGGTCAATCATCGCGACGGAGATAAGCAGAATAACCACGTAGATAATTTAGAGATCGTAACTTATAGCGAAAATATACGGCATGCCGACACGACAGGGTTACGAGTTGTTGCGAAAGGTGAGCGCAACTCACAATCGAAACTGTCTGACGATCAAGCCGAGCGGTTAATTAACGATTTACTCAACGGAATGAGTAACGATGATGCTGGCGACAAATACAGCCTACACCCACGTTACGTAAGTTTAATCCGACATAAAAGGCGATGGAAAGCACTTTGGGGGCGTATGGAACGTTCAACGACTATCGAAAGCCGGGCGTTAATGTCCGAAGCGAGTAGAGTACGGCCAAGCGGCCGGAAGCGGGAGGCGCTCTAAACGGGCGATGATATAGTCTGTTCTCGTATGAAAGTACGAGCGGTCGAAAGACGGCGCAAGAGTAGCGACCTTGCGTGAACATTAAGGACGAACAGATTCACGTAGACATCTTCGTTAAGATTTTCCGTCAAGTCCTCGCTGAGAATCCGGAATACGATACGGAAGAGTTACGCCAATTTGCTATCGATACATTCCGCAAGGCTGCCGAATTAGAAATCGAATGGGGTCGTTCTATTATCGGTAACAAAATCGACGGTATTTCGATGGCGGATCTCGAGCAGTATATCAAATTTTACGCTAACGTTCGTTGCAATCAGCTCGGATATGGTCACGATGCGTTTCCGGAGACACCGCGTAAGAATCCTATGCGTTGGATTAAGGCGTATGAGGAAGTCGACTTAGGGAAATCGGATTTCTTCGAGCAGAAGAGTCGCCAGTATACGAAGGTTAATAACGTAGATAACGGATTTGACGATTTGTAAAAATAAATTAGCGGCGGTTTTTGACGACCGCCACTTTTCTCCGTCTAAATAAGTGTAAGAAATAAAATACACTACGCGCTAATTCAGCAGCTAGGACTCGGCGCTTCGATCGTGCTGACGGTCGCGATTGGCGTAGCGTATTTTACTTCGGAGAAAGATAGCGGAACAAAAGCGAAAGCAATTACGAAGTCTAAAACGAATGAGGGGGCGAAGTAATGCCGTTACCAACGAATAATTTACTTTTCGGATTTGAACCGAAACTAACCGATGAGCAACGCCGATATGTCGATAGTATTTTCGATAACCAGTTAACGATAGTCAACGCTAGGTCAGGGACCGGTAAGACAACGTTAGGCGTAGCTTGCGCCAAGATTATCGGCAAGCCGTTAGTATACGTATTCTCTCCGGTCGAAGAAAAGAAGATGGGATTCCGACCAGGAACGCAAGCCGAAAAGGAAAGCGAATATTTAACGCCATTAAAGGATGCGCTGCTCGAAATCGGAGAGGTTCCGGAGAAAGTCGTTTATAACGAAGAGAATACGGAAGCGTTAAAGGCGGGTCACGTTTGGGTGTATCCGATGAGCCACATATTCGCTCGCGGTATTAACTTAAAAGATAAAACGGTCATCCTAGCGGAAAGTCAGAATTATACACGCGGCGATATGAAGAAGATTCTTACACGAATACACGATAGTTGTACCGTTATTATCGAAGGTCATACGGGACAATGCGATTTGCCCGACGAAAGTAAAAGCGGATTCGCTCCTTATATCGAACACTTCCGAGGTCAGCCGTATTGTGAAGTTGTTGAGTTGAACGTTAACTTCCGCGGTAAGCTGGCGCAACATGCGGATAACTTGTCGTGGTAATGCGAATTTGATGGAAAAAGCGAAGGAGTGAATTTATTGTTTAAGAATTGGAAGTGTAAGTTATTCGGTCATAAAAGGTCAAATATATCAAAGTCTTGGTTATGGAATAGTATACAACGTCAATGTGCTAGATGCGGTCATAAATGGGTTGAGTAGTTCGTAATTCAAGGATATTCCGAAGAAAGGAGGCGCCAGCCCATGCGAATGAAAACGAAACTCTACGTCCTATCCGGAGTCGTCGCCGTATCCCTTTTCGCGGTAAATAACATCGGCGGCACCACATCCGAAGCACCGTCGCTCAAACCCGTCACTGAGGCATCCGCACACTACATCGACCGAGCTGCCGTCATTGAAGCGCTAACCGACACGCCAGAACTCGTCGGCTTAACCGGAACAGCTTCGAAGACGGTCGGCTACTCGGACGCCAAATGGTACGGCGATAAGGACTACGAACTCACCGTAAAGGGAACGTTCAAGATCGGCGTAGAAACGGAGGATCTCGAGGTAACGACGGCTGGCAACGTTGTGACTATCCGATTTCCTCAGCCGCAATTACTCGCCACCGACTTTCCGTTTGATATCGCTGACATACGCAAGGACGTCGGGCTTCTACGCGATAACTTAAAT